>Ga0209992_10000608_pt1 | contig 46646 bp, 43 predicted proteins | sample 2SBtaG_2_FD_182564 | JGI IMG/M metagenome (GOLD analysis project Ga0209992, IMG submission 182564) | Deep subsurface microbial communities from Kolumbo volcano to uncover new lineages of life (NeLLi) - 2SBTROV12_ACTIVE470 metaG (SPAdes)... | ecosystem: Environmental > Aquatic > Marine >... | reverse complement strand
CGAGGGCGACCCGTTTCGCTGGGGCAGCTACCCCATGGTCCCCTTCGCCGGCCGGATTCGGCGCGGTCGCTTCGAGTTTCGGGGAGTCGGGCACGCGCTTCCCCCCAATCTCGGCCCTCACACGGGCCACGGCTACGGCTTCCTCGGCCGATGGCAGCAGATCGACGAGGCCACCGTCGAGTACCAGATGGCCGAACCATGGCCGTTCGAGGGATCGGTCCGGCAGTCGTTCGACGTCGCCCCGGGGAGAGTCACCGTCACCATGGAGGTCCGGGCAGCGGAGGACCAGCCGGTGATGCTGGGATGGCACCCCTGGTTCCGACGCGTCCTCGACGATGGCGCCGAGCTGGAACTCACTGTCGAGCCGTCGCTGATGTACGAGCTCGACCGCGAAATGATCCCCACCGGTCGGCGAGTACAGCCCCCACCGCGGCCCTGGGACAACTGTTTCGTCGGTCTCGAGTCGCCACCCCTGCTTCGATGGGGATCGACGCTCGCCGTCGAGATCACGAGCTCGTGCGACCACTGGGTGATCTTCGACGAGCCCGAGCATGCGATCTGCGTCGAGCCACAGACCGGAGCGCCAGACGAGTTCAACCGTGACCCCTTGGTGCTCGTCGCGTCCGACCGGATCGTTCACTCGATGACGGTTGCCCAGGTCGCGCCACCACCCACCTAGCGCTGGAGGCGAGACTGGCGTATGGGCCAGCTCCAGCGAATCGACCGACGCCTGTTCCTCCAGCAGCTCGGACGTCGAACAGCGGGCGTGGTGGTGATGGGGACCGGGCTCGTGGCGTGCTCGTCGTCGAGCGACGGCGAGTCGGTGACCCAGACCTCGGTCCGGGTCACCACGACCCGACAGGGAACCGTGAGCACGACGACCACGACCGAGGTGCTCGACGACGGCACGACGACCACGACCGAACCAGGAGAACAGCTGCGGTGGAGCGTGGCGTCGTTCGACTTCGTGTCGGCGTACGTGCTCGCCCGCGGCGACACGGTGACGATCGTCGACACGGGTGTCAGCGGTAGCGCGGCGAGATTCGACGACGCGCTCGGGGCCCTCAGCGTTGGGTGGACCGACGTCGACCACGTGGTCCTCACCCACCTTCACGGCGACCACGTGGGCGGTCTGGGTGACGTGCTCGCCAGTGCCCCTGACGCGATGGCCTATGCAGGAGCGGCCGACGTCGACGGGATCTCCAGCCCGCGGCCGCTCACCGGCCTCGACCACGGCGACGAGGTCGCCGGCCTGGCGATCATCGGCACTCCGGGGCACACCGCTGGACACATCTCCGTGTACGACGAGGGCACCGGCCTGCTGGTCGCCGGCGATGCACTCAACACAACCGCCGCGTCGATCGAGGGACCCAATCCGCGCTTCAGCTCGGACCTCGACCTGGCCAACATGTCTGCGCTCGCCCTGTCCGATCTCACTGTGTCGACAGTGCTTCCGGGCCATGGGCCCGTCGTCGAAGATGCGGGCCCGCTCCTCGACGCGCTCGCTTCGTCGCTCCGCAGCGGGTGAGCGCACTCGCCACCCAAGCCCGACACCCCTCTCAGGAGCGATGAATGTCGGCAGCTCCCGGGAGGATCTAGCTACAGGCGTTGGCCACCCAGGCACTCACGTTCGTGAGGGCCGTCGTCATCCCGAGCACCGCTGGATCGTTGAGCAAGTTGGCAAACTCGAGCGCCGCCTCCGGGTTGGTGGCGATGCTCGCCGGATCCCAATCGATCGCCTCGAGGGCGGCCCCGATCACGTCGAGGCCCGCGATGGCGGCGTCGATGTCGTCGCTCAGTTCGGGAGCTTCGGCCGCCAGCGCCTGCAACGATTGGCGCGCTTCGTTGTAGCTGGCCTCGAGGTCCTCGCCTCCGGCGGTCGGGTCGAAGCCCGCTGAGTCGCCCGCAGCCTCGAGCGCCTCTCTCACCTCGTCACAGTCGAAAGACGACGGAGCGTTGCTGCCGGCATCGGACGACGAGTCGTCGGAGGACGAGTCGTCGCTTGTGCCGGAGTCTTCGGGCACGGCGTCGTTGGACGAATCTTGGGTGAATGAGGCCGGCTCGTCGTCGGAGCCTCCACCGCATGCACCTGCCAGCAGTGCCAAGGCGGCGAACCCAATCAGCAGTTGACGCTTCATCTCCCGCTCCCATCCGGTGTTCCCAGCGCGACCGGCGCTGGGTGCCCGACGATACCGGGCGTATCAGGGGCCGGCACCCGCCGGCACCGTCGGGCCGCCGCTTCTTCAGTCGGCGTTCCGCTCCTGCGTGGCCGGTCCGAGGTCGGCGATGAATGCGCCGAATCCCTTGCGGAGGAGCCGGTCGAGGATCGGTCCGTAGAGGAGGGCGAGTGGTCCGCCTTTTGGCTCGTAGTCGTAGCTCATCGTGAACGGCGTCGACCCACCGGCGTCAGTGAGGGTGAAGGTCATCGTGGCCTGCTTGACGGGTTGCTTCTCGATCTGATCGACAGCGATCACCATTCGCTCTTCGGGGGTCCACTCGGTCACGGTCTCGCGGTTCTTGATCGATCCCTTTGCGCCCACGTTGACCTGGCGCTGGGCTCCGACGCCTGCGACTGCGTCGCCGATGGCGTAGCTCTCCTTCACGGCCTGATTCCAGTCGACGATGTTCGGGTAGTCGGCCAGCACGGCCCATACGTTCGTTCGCGGCGAGGCGACGGTTCCCTCGACGGTGACATTTCTCATCGGACTTCCTCGGTGTTGTTGTGGCTAGCGGGCTCGGACGCCGTTGAGGAACAGCGTCACGGCGCCCTGGGACATGTCGTCGGGGTCGACTTCCCCGGTGAGGGCCCATCGCGACAACACCGCCATGTTGGCGCCGCCCATCAGCGAGGCGATGGTGAGGTCGATGTCGGGGACGTCGACATCACCGACCGCTCGAGCCTCGATGAGCAACTCGCGTAGAGGGGCCATGATCGCTCGTTCCGACGAAGCCAGGATCTCGGCCATGGCTTCCATCCGTCCGGTCGCACGGATCATGTTGAGGCAGAGTGCTGGATTGCTGGCCAACTCATAGACACCGGCGCGCATCGCGGATTCGAATCGCTCGAGTGCGGTGCCCTCGCCGGCCCTCGCCTTCTGCACTTGGGCGGCGATGCGCTCCATCTTCTCCTGCATCAGGAAGGTGATGAGGTCGTCCTTGCCCGAGAAGTAGTAGTAGAGCGTCGCTCTGGCGACGCCGAGGTCCTCTGCTACGTGCTCCATCCGCACGTCGTCACCCCGGGCGAGGAGCTGATCGCTGCTGCCGTACAGCTTGGCTGCGAGGTCCTCGGGCACCTTCTTCACAGCGCGCAAGCTAGCGCATTGATAGATGCACGTCTAGACATCTGTCCAGAACTCGGCTAGACATTCATCTAGACAGTCATCCAAGTAGACAGTCATCCAAAAGGCGACTGCTCGGCTCTGAGGACGGATGGCTGCATCGAACCGACCAAGGAGCAAGCACGTGAACCGGTCAGAACTCAATGAGACGATCGCTGCCTCCAGGGAGGAGGTCTGGGAGGTCCTGTTCTCGCAGTACGGGGACATCCACATCCACAATCCGACGATGAAAACGTCGAGCTACATGCACGGTGCCTCGCAGGGAGCGAACGGCGTCGTCCGGCATTGCGAGTTCACGGACAAGCTGTACCTCGATGAACAGATCGCCGAAGTGCAGGAGAACGCGAGTTTCCGCGTGGAGGTTCTGGAGCACAACCTCCCCTTCGTGAGGGACATGTCTGCGACCTACGAGCTGTCAGCGACCGACGATGGAGCCACCGTGGTCAAGATGGTCTCGTTCAGCTCGTTCGCCCCGGGGTTCATGAAGTACCTCATGAGGGGCCGGATGAGGAAGAACGTCGCGAAGCACCTCTTCGGCCTGAGGTACCACGTGGAGACCGGAAAGTCGGGTCGACCGAGACAACTACGCCGAGGTCTTCGCGAGCTACACCTAGCGACCTGCAGCCGCATCCGAGGTGCGGGGTTAGGGTTCGGTCGGACGATGTCACCGCTCGGGGCGGGAGAGGTAGAGGACTCCAATGAAGTGCGAAATCATCGCGGTGGGAACCGAACTGCTTCTCGGACAGATCGTCGACACCAATTCGTCGTGGATGGGCGAACACCTGGCGCTCGCCGGGATCGACAGCCACTACCAGACCAAGGTGGGCGACAATTGGGACCGGATCGAGGATGCGGTTCGGCTCGGGCTCGAACGCAGCGATGCGGTGATCATGTGCGGCGGGCTCGGTCCCACCCAGGACGACATCACCCGCGACGTGATCGCCAGGGTGATGGGGTCGGACCTGGTCATGGACGACGTGATCGCCGCCCGGATTCGGGCGATGTTCGAATCGCGTGGTCGCCCGATGCCGGAGAACAACCTGCGCCAGGCGATGGTGCCCGTGGGCGCGTCGACGATTCCGCAGCAACCCGGCACGGCGCCGGGCCTCGTGGCTCCCATTCCGCAACCAGATGGCGGCGAAAAGGTGATCTACGCCGTCCCTGGCGTGCCCTATGAGATGAAAGAGATGGTCTCGGGGACGGTGATCCCCGACCTGCAGGAACGAGCCGGGGTGCGGGCGGTCATCGACAGCCGCGTCCTTCGCACCTGGGGTCAGAGCGAGTCGGGCCTAGCGGAGATGCTCGCCGACCGGATCGACGAGCTCGATGATGCGGGTAACCCGACGCTGGCCTTCCTCGCGAGCGGTGTCGAGGGCATCAAGGTGCGGATCACCGCCAAGGCCGAGACAGACGACGGAGTGCGGTCGCTCCTCGACGCGGAGGAGGTGGTGCTGCGAGACATCCTCGGCGACCTCGTGTTCGCGCTCGACGACGACAACATGGAGGCCGCGGTGCTGGGCCACCTCGCGGCGCGCGGTTTGTCGCTCGGTGTGATCGAGACCGTCAGCAGCGGCTACATGGCCAGCCGCCTCGCTACGGCCCGCCGCGGCACCGAGGCGTTCGTGGGCGGCGTCGTCGCACGCAGTGAGGCGATCGCGACGGCACACCTCGGTCCGAACCCCCCGCCACTCGCCTCGCCCGAGGCGGCGCAGGCTCTCGCTCGAGCGGCGCGCGAGGCGCTGGGTGCAGATGTCGGCGTCGCATCGACCGCTATCGAAGACCGCGCCGACGCGACCGACGATGCACCATTCGGGACGGCGTGGGTCGCCATCTCGATGGACGGGCTCAACACAGTCGAGACCGTGCGGCTGCCAGGAGATCTCGAGCGCCTGCGGCAATTCAGCGTGATCTCCGCGCTCAACCTGCTGCGACTCCATCTCGAAGGTCGTCGCTGAGGGCGTCTCGGCGCTGGCGCCGGGTGGCTACGGTGAAAGCCAGAACCGGACGAGGTGGTAGGTCGATGAAGAAATGGTGGGCCGCGCTGGCGGTCATGGCGATGGTCGCAGCGGGCTGCGGCGGCGGGTCGAGCGAGACCGCGGAAGACAGCGAAGGTGAGGACGCCATCGCGTCGGTGACGACGGCACCGCCACCTCCCACCACCATCGCGCCAAACACAACGACGACCACGGCCGCCCCGACGACGACCGCTGCTCCCACGACAGCGCCCCCGACGACCACAGCGCCCCCGACGACCACAGCGCCCCCGACGACCACGGAGGCGCAAGCGCAGTCCGGGCCGCTCGCCGCAGTTCTCGCGGCCGCTGATGCACCGGCGACCCAATCGGCTCGCGGGTCGATGTACATGTTGATGCACGTCGCCGACGCGTTCGACGAGCTCGACCTCGGTTCGCTCGACGAGCCGCTCGCGCTGATGGAGGTCGTGGGCGATCGGTTCCGGATGGTGATGGACTTCGGGGCCTTCGACACGACGGGCCAGCTCGGCATCGATCTGACGATGGAGATGATCGCTGATGGCAACGACCTCTACATGAGGGCCCCGTTCTTCGCCGAATTGGCCGACGAGCTCGGGCCCGGCCTCGAGGTGTTCGCCGAATTGGGGGACGGTTGGGGGTTCGTGGACGCCGAGGCGTTCGAGGGCCTCGCTCCCGAGGACGTCGCGGGCGCTCTGGGTCAGCAGGGGGTCGGGTTCGAGTCATACCTCGACCTGATTCGCACCCTCGAGCACGTCGACGACGGGATGCCTGCTGCGGTCGGTGAGATCGCCACAACGCGATACCGAGCGGTGACGACGTTCGCCGAATGGCTCGAGTCGACCGGCGGAGTCGATCTCGATCAGCTCGCCGGGATCGTCGGCAACACCGGCGGTCTCGACGACGACGAGACCCAGCTGATGTTCGATTTCTTGACGACTGTCGAGCTCGAGCTGTTCATCGACGCCGACGAGGACGGGCGGTTCCGTCGGCTCGACATCGACGTGGACATGGGTCCGACGATCGAGGCGCTGGCCGAGATCCACGGAGGGTTCCCGCCAGAGGACTTCGAGTTCGTGATGACGATCCGCATCGACGTCGATGAGTACACCGACGACGTCGTGATCGAGATCCCGACCGATGTCGCCGTGGACCTGACCGAAGGATTCGCCTCGCTGCTGGACGGGTCCGCCTGATCGGCGCGGCTCCCCGATGACGCCGCGGCCAGAGGACGCGGCGGACGTCGGACATGCCATCCGCCGCGACGGAGAATCATCTGGCAGGCTCGCGGCATGCGCTTCGGCTTCTGGACAGGAAACGGCCAATCGTGGGACGACACGCTCGACGGGTGTCGTCACGCGGAGGCCACGGGTTGGGACGGCATCTGGTACGCCGACCACTTCATGCCCAATGAGGACAACGTCGACCAGCCCATCCATGAGGCCTGGTCGGTCCTGGCGGCGATCGCAGCCGTGGTCCCGCGTGTGCGGATCGGCCCATTGGTGGCCGGCAACACGTACCGCAACCCCACGTTGACGGCCAAGATCGCGACCACGATCGACCACATCTCCAATGGGCGGGTCGTGCTGGGGATCGGTGCCGGCTGGCAGGAGAACGAGCACGAGAAGTACGGCTTCGACTTCGGCAGCCTGAAGAGCCGCATGGACCGGCTCGACGAGGCGGTCGAGGTGATCTCCTCGCTGCTCGCCAACCACCGCACCGACCTCGACGGCGAGCACTACAAGATCGTCGACGCCCCTCTCGACCCCAAGCCGGTACAGGATCCGATCCCGATGCTGATCGGCGGGCAGGGTCGCAAGCGAACCCTTCGGACCGTGGCTCGTCACGCTCAAGAGTGGAACTACTGGGGAATGCCGCCGGACATCGAGGAGCTGTGCGGCGTCCTGGACGCACACTGCGAGGCCGTGGGTCGCGATCCCGCCGACATCGAACGGTCGGCGGTCGCCCTGATGTTCATCTCCGAGGACGAGGAGTTCGTGGCCAAGATGCGCGATCGCGACTTCGGACGAGCGACGATCGTCGGGACGCCGGACGAGGTCGTCGACACAGTGGGCCAGTACCGAGACCTCGGGCTCGCCGAGTTGATCGTGCCCGACTTCACCTTCGGGCCGCTCGAACGCAAGAAGGACACGATGGATCTCTTCATCGAGCGAGTCGCTCCAGAATTCCGGTGAAAATCGCCATCGTGACCGCGCCGTGATCCCGACCAGCCTGGTCGCCCTCGGTACCGATGGGTTGCTCCACGTCGTGGATGTCGACGGCGAAGGTCACGAGCCCAGGCTGTTCGCCCGGCCAGAGGATGGGCGCGAGATCCTGTCGCCCGTGTGGGGTCCCGGCGGGGCGTGGATCGCGTGGAGCGAGAGTGACGGTGTGGATGGACGGGTTCGGGTTCGCTCCCTGGACGGCGACGAGATCGTCGACCAGCCGGGATTTCCCGCCTTCTGTCTCGATCCCAGCCCCGATGGCACCCAGCTCGCCTCGCTCGCCACCGGTCCTCTCGGGCTGGAGCTGAGCGTCGTCGAGCTGGAGACCGGCGTCTCGACTCTGGTCGCCCGCGGCGCACCCCTGTACTGGGCATGGGGACCGAGCAGTCGGCGTCTCGCAGTGCACGTCCACCGCAGGGTCTTCGTGGCCAACCTGGGCGTTCTGGGTCCGGGGAGCGCTGTGGAGCACGATCTGCTCACCGAGGTCGACAGGTTTCTCGCCCCGTGGTGGTCGCCGGCCGGTGGCGAGCTGATTCTCGTGGACGATCGGCAGAGGCTCTCCGCGCTCTCGCTGGAAGGGGAGGTGCTCGAGTCGATCGCAGACGGCCAGCCCGGCTATCGCTTCGCGGTCGATCCGGCGGGCCAGCGCGTTGCTCTCGTGAGCCAGCACAGCGCGTCCGCGGTGGTGGAGGTCGTCGACCGTCTCACCGGCGAGCGCCAGACGGCGATCGACGAACCGGTCGCCGGGATGTGGTGGAGCGGCGATGGAGCGCGGCTGTTGGCCCTCGTGCGGGCGGGGGACGAGGGCCAGCCCTTCGTCCGATGGTGCGTGTGGGACGGCGAGCAGACCACGCTCGCCGCGCCGTTTCAGCCGTCGCGCGTCGTGGCCGAGACGGTGCTCCCGTTCTTCGAACAGTTCGCATTCGGCCACCGCTTCTGGTCGGAGAATTCAGACGCAATCGTCACCCCGGGCATCATGCGCGGCGGACGGCCGGAGATCTTCGTGCAGACGTTCGACGACCGTCCGCCACGACCGCTGATCGATGGCGCCATCGGCTGGTGGAGGCCGCCGCCTGCTCCCGAACCGGGCGACTGAGCAGTCGCCCTCGAGCGGATCAGCCCTCGGCGTTGAGCTCAGCGGCCAGCTCGCCCATCCGCAGCTCACCCTCACGGGTCTGCCCGCCGATCTCCAGGAAACGCCGCATCGTCGGCTGCGCCTCGGGCGTCCGGAGCAGCTGCTGGAAGAGGTACTGCTCTTCGAGAAGGCCCTCCTCGAGAGGCATGTCGAGAGCGTTGTTGACAGCCTCCTTCGCCAGGGCGACAGCGCGTGGCGGGAAGCTGGCGATGCGGTGAGCGAGCGATGTCACGAATGGCCGTAGCTCGTCCGCGGGGAGAGCCCGGTTGAGGTAGCCCCACTGTTCGGCGGTGCGAGCATCGATGTCGACGCCGCCGAGGACGATCTCCATCGCCCTGCCGCGGCCCAGCAGGCGGGGGAGGCGCTGGGTGCCGGTTCCGCCGGGGAGGATCCCAAGGGGAACCTCCATCTGGTTGATCACCATCTTGTCGAGCGCGCCGAATCGCATGTCGCACGACATCGACAGCTCGCTCCCACCACCACCGACGCGGCCGCCGATCTCCACGATCGTCGCCTTGGGCATGCGCCGGTAGGTCTCGCACATGCCGTGGAACCCGCCGAGATCCGTCGGCCGTTGGGCCTCCCCCTCGACCGGGAACTCGACGATCGCCGAGACGTCGAAGTGGGCGATGAAGAAGTCGGGATCGTCGCTCCGCAGGACCACGGCTAACACGCTGTCGTCGCCGGCGATCCTCGCCCCGAACTTCGCGAGCTCGCGGAACAGCGCAGGGGTCATGACGTTGATCGGAGGCGCGTCGATCGTGACGAATGCGACCCCTCCGTCGCGCTCGATGTGCAGGAGCTCGAAGTCCGCGTCGGTCATCTCGGCTGTCATGACCAAACCCTGTCACATCGTGAGCGGGGTGGGTCGGGCGTCAGTCAGCGTCGGGCTGAGGCTCGATGGGTACGAGGAGCCCGTCCTCGTCGACGGCCCCGTCCTCGAGCAACACGATGCCCCGCAGACCCGGGTCGATCGCGGTCGCGATGTCGAGGACCACCGGTTCGCCCAGCTCCGGCTGCCACAGCTGGGTTGCCTGCCCGACGACCACCACCGAGTCAGCCCCCCAGATCACGTGATCCGGGCTGCGCTCGGCGAACGAGACGACGGTCGTTCCGGTGATGTCCACGATCGTCACGTTCGGCTGATCGAGGTAGGCGATGCGCGTGCCGTCGTGGGACATTCCAGCGATGAGTCGTTCGGCGATGACCGGGTCGGCGTCGAGGATGCCGGTCGTCTCACCGTCGAGTGTCTGGATCTCGAGCGAGCAGTCGGACGCGTCTCGGCACGCCACTACCACCTGGTGGTTGCCGGCGATCGCCAGCGGGACCGATGCGAGCCGTCGCAGCACCTCGCCGGTGGTGCGATCGACGATCAGAGCAGTGCCGTCGATCGCCTGGACCGCCAACCCCTCCACGGTGTCGCCGAGAATGCGCGTTCCGCGGGCGAGGTCGGGACCCTGGCGGGACTGAGCCCCGTCGTTTCCGACGTAGTGGAGTTTGCCGAGCCAGGTTCCGTGGACGATGTAGCCCGACCCGTCGTGCAGCGGGTAGTAGGCGGGTGCGTCGCGATCGTTGATCGCCACGAGCCCTTGCGAATCATCGGGCGCCAACACGACAGCGGCCGCACCGGCGTTCATCAAACCGAGGAGCGTGCGCCCGTTGGAGGCTTGGGGAAGAAACCCCCGCCCGCTCGACGGGACGAGTTCGGTGACCGAGCCGTCGGGTCGAACGGCGGCGAGGGCACCGCTGGGGTGGTGACCGATCAACACGATCGGCGTTGCGGACGCGAACGGAGGCACCTGTCGGGGGAGACCCGGCGGCGTTGTCGGGGCTGGGGTTGCGGGTGTTTGTGCGTCGGCTGACGGGGCTGCGGGTTCGCTCTCGTTCTGCGATGCGGGCGCGGTGGGGCCAGCTGGTGTCGGGGCGGGCGGGGCGGGTGCGGCCGCGGGAGTGGGCGTCGACTCCCCGCCAAAGATCGCTCCGCCCACGCCGAGAGCGACGGCTGCGACGAGAACCGTCGCAGCGATCCACCACCACCGCAGGTTGGGGCCGCGTTCGACGGTGTCGGGGTCGGGTTCGAGCCCGTGATCCAGAAGCACTTCGGGCGGTTCGGACGACATGTCAGCACCGTAGCGGCGCGCCAGCCCGTAGGTGAGTGGTGATGTGGGTCGGTCGGGATGCAGCGAGGGTCGGCGAAAGGGAAGCGACCGAATGCGGATCCGCGGGAAGGGCGCAGTCAGGTGTGACGGGTGTCTGGCGAGCAGGGGCCGCAGGCCGCCAGGCCGAGGACGCAGCGCAGTCAGGTGTGAAAGGCTTGAACGAACAGACGTTCGCAATTACAGTGATGTCGTCCTCGATGAGCGTCCCACCCCCTTCGTACGGTGGCGGTCAACGCGATCGAGCACTCGGCGAGATCCATCGAAGTGCCCCGTGGGGCAGCTGTCAGGAGAGCACAGTGGAGCGAGAAAAGGCACTGGACATGGCCATGGCGCAGATCGAGCGCCAGTTCGGCAAAGGGTCCGTCATGAAGATGGGCGAGAAGCACCACATGAAGGTCGAGGCCGTTTCGACCGGCAGCCTCGCGATCGATCTTGCTCTGGGTATCGGCGGGCTGCCGCGGGGTCGAGTGGTGGAGATCTATGGACCTGAGGCATCGGGCAAGTCCACGCTCGCGATGCACGTGGTGGCCGAGGCCCAGCGCACGGGTGGTATCTGCGCCTATGTCGATGCCGAGCACGCCATGGATCCCGAGTATGCGAAGAACATCGGGGTCGACGTCGACGAGCTGCTGATCTCCCAGCCCGACACGGGCGAGCAAGCCCTCGAGATCACCGACATGTTGATCCGCTCGGGCGCGATCGATGTGATCGTGATCGACTCGGTGGCCGCGCTGACACCTCGAGCCGAGATCGAGGGCGAGATGGGTGATGCCCACGTGGGTCTTCAGGCCCGCCTGATGTCCCAGGCGTTGCGCAAGATCACCGCCAACCTCAACAAGACTAAGACCATCTGTGTCTTCATCAACCAGTTGAGGGAGAAGATCGGGGTGATGTTCGGCAGCCCCGAGACCACTCCGGGCGGTCGGGCGCTCAAGTTCTACAGCTCGGTACGCATCGACATTCGCCGCATCGAGGCCATCAAGGCCGACGGCGAGGTCACGGGCGGCCGGACCAGGACCAAGATCGTCAAGAACAAGGTGGCCCCGCCGTTCCGTCAGGCCGAGTTCGACATCATGTACGGCAAGGGCATCAGCCGTGAGGGGTCGCTGCTCGACGTCGGTGTCGAGAATGGCATCGTGAAGAAGTCGGGTGCTTGGTACACCTACGAGGGCGAGCAGCTCGGCCAGGGCAGGGAGAACGCCAAGCAGTTCCTCACCGATCATCCCGAGGTCATGGTGGAGATCGATGGGCGGATCCGGACCCAGCTGGGTCTCGTCGACACCGGCGAGGACGCCGCCGAGGACGATGCGTTCGCCGCTGCCGTCGAAGATGGGGCCGACACCGAGGTCGATGCGTTCGGAAGCGACTGAGACGCCGGCTTCCCACATGCGATGAGGTACGCGGGCGCTCTGGGCGCCCGCGGTACCGTGAGGTGCCGGCGCTGGGAGGTGTCGGTTGCGAGCTGGGAGGCTGGTTGCCGGTGGAGTCGCCGTCGCTGCGGCGCTGTCGGGCGCCGTTCCAGCGACTGCAGACAGCACGGCGCCGTCGGTCGCCGTTGACTATCGCGCGGCGATCGTCAACGGTGAGGTCGTCTCCGATCCAGGCGGGGAGTTTCGCACCCTCCGGCTGAGCATCGATCATGGCGACGGCGATCTGCAGGTCTGCTCGGCCGTCGCGGTGAGTCGTCGTCACGCAGTGACGGCGGCGCACTGTTTTGGGGCGGACACCGAGGCGTTCGACTCCCACAGCCAAGCTGTGGTGGTCGATGAGCCGGTCGGAATGATCGGCGGTGTTGTCCAGTTCATCTCGAGGCCGGCGATTCGCGTCGACCTCCATCCGCAGTGGAGCGGCGCCGTCGGTGACGCGGACACGGTCGATCTGGCGGTGGTGGAGATCGGGGCTGATTTCGACGGACCCCCTTCCGCTCTGAGCCAATCCGGATTCGGGCCGGCGCACCTCGTGGCGGGCACTGATGGGCCCGCCGTGGAAACCGCGGTGACGGGCTGGGGCGTGAGCCGGGTCGGCGGTCCCTCGAGCGAGCAGCTGCGCATCGCCTCCATGACGACGCGGGCGGTCACCCCGTCGACCTGTGGGGGCCTCGCCGACCGCATCGGACTTCTCTGTTCGGCCCCCCAGAGCGGCAGCGCATGCTTCGGTGACTCGGGCGGACCGGTGTGGATTCGGGACACCAACGGTCGCTTGCGCGTGCAGGGGGTCGTGAGCGCCGGCTCGCCGACCTGTAGCGGTCTGTCTTTCGAGGTCAACGTCTCGGCCCATCTGGAGTGGGTCGATGACATGGTGGGCGGAATTCCCCCGACGGAGCCCAGCCCGCCGAGTGGTCTGCTTCTGTCGGGTGCCGACAGTGCGATCGATGTCACGTTCGGCGCCCCGGTGAGCGATGGCGGATCTCTGGTGACCGAGGTGGTTGTGTCGGTCGACGGCGACGACGTCGAGATCGATGCGCCCACCGGTGGCGGAACGGTGCGCGTCCTCGGGCTCCCGAACCGGGTCGAGCACCTGGTCGCAGTCCGGGCGATCAACGAGGTCGGAGCGAGCGCCGCGATATCGGGCGCTGTCGCACCCGTCGGACCAGTGATACCGGCGGCACCGGCCAACGTCGTTCTCGATCAGGTGGGTGCCGATCTGGTGGTGGAGTGGACGCTCGACGACGATGGCGACGCTCCGATCGAGCTGTACGAGATCGAGGTGACGTCGGCTCCCAGCGAGGAGGTCATTGCGCTGCGCGCCGTCGTCGCGACGTTCACCTCCGCGATCACGCGCCTGGAGCTCTTCGAGGCCGAGCAGGGTCGGGCCTACAGCGTTCGTATCCGAGCACGCAACGCGAAGGGGTGGGGGCCCTGGTCCGCACGAATCGGTCCGCTCGTGATCGCTCACCCCAGCGGCTATTGGCTTCTCGACGTCGATGGCGGATTGCATCCGTTCGGCACGGCGGGCCCCTGGGATCTGGACAACTCAGGACGGCATGTCTGGGTGGATGCGGCATCGGCATCCAGCGGGCGGGGCCTCTGGGCGCTCCGGAGCGACGGTCGGGTGGTCGTCGCGGGTGACGCCGACTGGCACGGCGACCTCCACCAGCCGGCCGGGGCCGACCAGGCGGCGGTGTCGCCGACAAAAGACCGACCGACCGCGCTCGCCGTGCTCTGGGACGGTTCGGGGTACTGGATCTTCACGGCGCATGGGCGGGTGTATGCGTTCGGGTCTGCCGAGCATCTCGGCGAGCTGGATCTGGCGCTCAACGCCGAGATCATCGATGCCTCAACGACCCGCGACGCCGACGGGTACTACATGGTGGGCGCGGACGGAGGTGTGTTCGCGTTCGGCGCAGCGCCCTTCCACGGATCGACCGGGGGGCTCGCGCTCAACTCGGAGGTCGTCGCGATCGTCCCCGATCCAGATGGCGACGGCTATTGGTTGATCGGCGGCGACGGAGGCGTTTTCGCGTTCGCCGCTCCCTTCTTGGGCTCGGTGCCTGGTGTCATCGAGCCAGGCGCGGTGATCAACGAGCCGGTGGTGGGAGGTGTCTTGCACGGCGACGGCTACCTCCTGGTCGCGGGCGATGGAGGCGTCTTCAACTTCAGCGATGAGCCCTTCCTCGGCAGCCTGGGTGCCGCGCCGCCCGACGCACCCGTCGTTGCGGTGGCGACGTGGCCGAGGCTGCCCGGCTGATCGTCGCGACGTCGAGCGCGCCAAACAGCCCGAGGAGGGCAACAGGCGCCGGTTCATCGGCCGCAGGCTACCGATGGGCGGGTTCGCGCTCGGCCGTCGGAAGTATCCTTGCAACGTCGCCGCGCACCTGGAGAACCAGCCACATGGCCGAGCAGAAGCAAGAGAAGCCGCAGAACGTCTTCAACTTCAACTACACCCGCGATCGCGAGGACCGGCCACCGCAGGAGTACTACGACGCGATCAAGGATCGCTACGCCCATGAGCGCGACATCCGTTTGGGCTACCGGCCGCCTGGCTCGGAGATCTACCAGGAGATGTCGGGCGTGCTCGCCGACTACGAGACGGACCCCTACGCCGAAGAGCGGATCGAGCGCGATCCGATCGTCGATGAGGTCGAGGTGCTGTTCATCGGGGGCGGCTTCTCCGCACTGTTGACGTCTGCCCGCCTGCGGGAGAAGGGTGTGGAGTCGATTCGGATCGTGGAGCGTGGGTCCGACGTCGGCGGTACCTGGTACTGGAACCGGTACCCGGGCGTGGCATGCGACGTCGTCTCCTACGACTACCTCCCGCTGCTCGATGAGACGGGATACGTCCCGAGCCGTCACTACGCCGGCGGTCCCGAGATCTGGGAGTACTGCCGCTCGATCGCTCAGCGCTACGACCTCTACGACCTCGCCGTCTTCCAGACCACGGTGACCTCGACGGTGTGGAACGAAGAGGAGGAGATGTGGCACATCGGTACCGATCGCGGTGACCAGATGAAGGCCCGTTTCGTGATCTGCGCCAACGGGACGCTCGCCAAACCCAAGTTGGCGGTGATCGACGGCATCGAAGACTTCGAGGGACACAGCTTCCACACGAGCCGATGGGACTACGAGTACACGGGCCAGGACCTCGAGAAGCTCGCGGACAAGCGGGTTGCGATCATCGGTACCGGCGCCACGGCTGTTCAGGCGATTCCGGGGTTGGGTGCCAACGCCAAGGAATTGGTCGTGTTCCAGCGGACGCCGTCGTCGATCGATGTTCGGGACGACTGGGAGACCGACCCCGCGTGGGCTGAGCAGCTGGAGCCGGGCTGGCAGGCCAAGCGGCGCGCCCGCGCGATCGCTGGTCCCCAGCTCACCGAGGAACAGATGGCCCGTCGAGCGGCGATCCCGCGTGATGAGAAGATTCGCCGTCAGGAGAACGCCAACATCGACGCGATGATGCGGATCCACAAGCGCATCGAGGAGACGGTGGCGGACTCCGAGACGGCGGAGTCGCTGAAGCCCTGGTACATGCTGATGTGCAAGCGGCCGTGCTTCCACAACGACTATCTGCCGACCTTCAACCGCCCGAGCGTGCGCCTCGTCGACACGAAGGGCAAGGGCGTCACCGAGATCACGGCGAAAGGGCCTGTGTTCGACGGCGAGCAGTTCGAGGTCGACCTGATCATCTACGCAACGGGCTTCGAGGTGCAGAAGACGGGGATCTACAACCAGATCCTCGGCGAGGGCGGTCTGGACCTCAACGACAAGTACTCCGAAGGGATCCGCACCGTCCTCGGCATCCACACCTCCGGCTACCCCAACTTCTTCATCATGGGCGGCTACCAGGCGTTCTTCGCGTTCAACCTCACCGACGTGCTGAACAGCCAAGGCGAGCACATCGCGGAGTGCATCGACTACGTCCGTCGCAATGGCGTTCACTCGATGGACCCCACACTCGAGATCGAGGACTGGTGGGTCGAGAAGGTGATCGAGAACCGCGGCAAGACCACCCGCAACAGGGACTGCACGCCCGGGTATTACAACTTCGAGGGCCAGGAGAACCGCCGCCAGGACGGCAACTACAACGGCGGCATGCAGGAGTACCTCGACTTCATGTCCGAGGTGCGGGACCGCATGACCGAGAACTTCGTGCTCACCACCCGTTGAAGTCCCAGACGCGCCGAGCAGTCGTCGGCACCGTCGCGGTTGCCGCGCTCGCGGTGTCCTGCGGCTCTCCCGAAACCGTGACGTTGTCCGATGGCGCGGCTCCCGCGTCGACGATCGCGCGCGACCTGGGCTCGGACATGCTCAACAGAGATGTGCCGCTCGACCGCGATGGTGACGGTGGTGGTTCGACTTCGACGACGCAGGCGCCCTCGACATCGGCGGCCGTGGAGCCCCTCGGCCCCGACGGGGCTTTCACCGCCGACGGGAAGCCGGCACGCGTCCTGGTCCGACCCGCTGGGTCCGACGACTGGTTCTGGATCGATGCCCAGACCGGCGACTACATCGCACCCGGGACCGAACCCGAACAGCGTCCGATCGATCCCGCCAACGAGATCTCGGCGAGGGCCACCCTTCCGTTCAATTGTGAGGACGAAGGGTCGGGGCTTCATGTGCACGTCGAGCACTCGACCGTCCAGAAGTCCGGCCGTTTCATCGCCGTGGAGTCCGTCTTCCAGAACACGGACTGTTCCGGGGCACCGTTCGCGGTGAGGGGTGTGGCGATCGATCGCGCGACAGGTGTCCCGGAGGTCCGCTTCAGGCTTGGGAGCGACGAGGTGCGCGTTGCCGAACTCGAGTACGACGAGACCGGCACCTGGCTGCTCATCAGTCTCGTCGACGGAACTCTCGAATGGCAGGGCGGCTCGGGGCGAGTCGTCCTCGAGCCCCGAGATGTCGGTGGCGCTCTGGTGGAAGTTGCCGAGGCGAGCTGGGGTACTGAGCCGGCGACCCGGGAGATCCCGGGAAGAGCCTTCATCCCGACGGCTTTCACGGTCACGGACCCGGGCGTCCCCTTCCCGGCGGAGCGATTGGATCTCGAACACGGCGGTGAAGCCTGGGCGGTCGTGTTGATGGCCGGTCCCGGCGGTTCGGCCGCGGCGTCGACCGCCGTCTCCGCTGCCGAGGCCGCCGGGTACGAGACCGGCTGGACCGATTGCGACCGCGGAGCACACGAGGCATTCGGGTGGACCGGCGGGTCGACCGATGGTGCCGTCATCGGTTCGGTGTCGATCTACATGACCGGCGAGCAGGACGCTCGCTTGGCTGCGCAGAAGTTCGAGTCGATGGGAACGCCGGCGGTCGCCACCATCGTCGAGACCTTCTGCCTCGACTGAGAACGGCCCACACGTCCCACCCCCCTTCTGCCAGCTTGTGGGGCCAACCTGGTCTCTCTGGAAGCTGGCAGAACGGTGTGGGGCCCGGGGTCGTACGATTCCCTCAACGAGTTCAAGGGGGAATCATGGGACGAGCCGGCGACGACGTCTGGATCATCGGAACGCACTCGACCGCGTTCGGCAAGTACCCCGATGTCGGCTTCAAGGACCTGACCAGAGAAACTCTCCTCGGGGTTGCAGAGGACGCCGGGGTCGACCTCCACGACGTGGAGTTCGCCTACCTCGGGAACTGTCTCGCCGGAGCAGGGTTCGGGATGGACTCGATTCGCGGCCAGTCCTGGATGATCGAGCTGGTGGACGAGGGACTCTTCCCCGAGCGGGTTCCGGTGATCAACGTCGAGGGTGCCTGCGCGACGGCCTCGATGGCGCTCCACAGCGCCTTCAAGGACGTGAAATCCGGCGAGTCCGACATCGTTCTGGCCGTCGGCGTCGAGAAGACCTATCTCCCCGGTGCCGACGATGATCCGGAGATCAAGGCGAAGATGTTCGACCTCTTCGCCAAGGGTGTCGACCAGGAGACGCTTCCGAGGCTCGAACAGCACTACCGCGACGTGGGGGACACGGCGGGCGTCGGCTTCGAGACCGGGCAGGGCCGAACCATGTTCATGGACACCTACGCCATGCAGGCCGCGCTCCACATGAGCCGTCACGGCACCACGCAGCGCCAGATCGCCGCTGGATCTGCGAAGAACCACAACTACGGCGCACTCAACCCGCTGGCCCAGTACAGGTTCGAGACGAGCGTGGATCAGGTGATGGAGGACCGCGAGGTGTCCTTCCCGCTCACCCGCTCCATGTGTGCGCCCACCGGCGATGGCGCCTCGTCGGCGATCGTCGTGAGCGGTGATGTGTTCGCCGGCCTCCCCGAGGCGGTCCAGGCACGCGCCGTCCGGATCGCCGCCACGTCGTTTGCCGGCGGGAAGTACCGCTCTGTCGACGAACCCGGCCTGTCACGGGTCGCGGCCGAAAAGGCATACGCGTCCGCAGGAATCTCGGCGGCCGATGTCGATGTGGCCGAGGTGCACGACGCGACGAGCTTCTGCGAGATCTACCAGTCCGAGATGCTGGGCTTCTGCGCCGAGGGCGAAGGCGGGCCGTTCGTCGAGAGCGGTGCCACCGGTCCCGACGGTCCCGTGCCGATCAACACATCAGGCGGACTGGTGTCCAAAGGCCATCCCGTCGGTGCAACGGGGCTGTCGATGATTCACGAACTCGCCGCCCAGCTGCGCGGTGAGGCCGGCGAACGGCAGGTCCACGACGCGCGGGTCGCGCTTCAGGAGAACGGCGGCGGCGTCATCGGGCTCGAAGAAGCGGCGTGCTCGGTGATGATCCTCGAGCACGCGGAGTGAACCAACGGCTCAGCTGACCATCATCACGGTGAAGATGACGATGACGACTGCTGCCACGGCACCGCCGATTCCGAGGAACACGGCGATGGCAGCAGCGACGAGAGCGTTGTTGTCTTCTTCCACGGGGGCTCCTCGAGGGGGAACGGCGGGATCAGAATAGCCGAGCCGCGCGTCAGCGACGGAATGGGACTCCGCCGGTGCCCTCACCGCGCATGTCGGGGGCCGCGGCCCAGGTGATCGGGTTGGTGATGAGGTCGGCGATGGCATCGGACGCAGCGTCGAGGAGCCGCTCGCCCTTCCCCGCGCTCGCCGAGCTCGGATCGCCCAGCACACCGTTGGGGGTGACGGCTGCGAGGTCCCGCCAGCGGAACGAGCCCTCGCCAGCGGCGAGAAAGCTGAGGTCCGCATCGGTCCGATGCGACGCCAGGTCGCTGTCATCGACGAGGTCGGGCGCAAGTGCCAGCATCATCGAGGTCTCCGCCTCCCCGGCGTGCAGAACAGTGGACTGGTCCTCGAGCAGCGGCTCCAGCCGCGAGGCCGCTTCGAGCCAATAGGTCGCGGCCACGATCGTGTCATCGTCGAATTCGAGCGAGAGGTCCTGCGCGATCGCCTGGCTCGCCACGATGTTGCCGCCGTGACCATTGAGGATGGGGACGTCACCGAACCCATGACGCCGAACGCTGTCGACGATGCACCGGAAGATCGCGGTCAGCGCAGCGGTGTCGAGGGTGATCGTGCCGCCGAACGGCATGTGGTGCTCGGACAACCCCGACCACACGACCGGGAGAACGACAGCGGGGCGTGTCGGGGAGGCCTTTCGGGCCGCACGGTGAGACACCTCTGTCGCCAGGCGGCTGTCCACTTGCACGGGGAGGTGCGGACCGTGCTGTTCGAGGGCCGCGGCCGGCGCGATCACCACCGCATCATCAGCCGCGAGGGCCCTGAGTTCGTGAGCCTTCAGGTTGGCCCATTCGATCGACGCCATGGCGGGCAGGCTAACCCCGAGGCCCTGATCGATGAGGTGCCGTGGGGGCGTGGGTACTACGTTGCCGGCCAGGCGCCCGAGCGGCGCCGTCTCTTGGTAGGGACGCCTTGTTGAATTCGGCCCGCATCCAGCGGCCCGAGCCAGGCCCGACGCCTCCTCCCCGAAGAAGGCTCGGAATCCTTGTCCCACCTCCATCCCCCTGCTCGGCGTGGCGACTTCGTGGTGTCGCGCTGCGACGCCGCTCGCTGCCCGGGTGCACCTGTACGAGGAGTACGACGATGACCGACGATCTGAACCCCGGCGACGAGCCCAAGAAGATGTTCCCGGGAGGTTGGAAGATCGACCGCAGGCCGACGCTCGAGATGCGGATGCCGCGCAACGGTCCAGAGGATCTTCAAGCGGGGCTGACCGCCGAGCAGGCGTAGGCCTCGCTGGCCCCCTGCTGGTCCGTGCGGGCCCCGCTCACAGCGGGGAGAATTGAACGATGACCGTGAAGTTCGGATACCTGCTGCCCACGCGCGAAAAGATCATGCGGGCGAGCCCGTCGGTTCGTCCGATGATCGACGCCGCGAAGCGAGCAGCCGATCTGGGCTTCGACTCGATCTGGGCAGGCGACTCTCTCTTGGCGCGCCCGCGCCATGATCCGATCACCCTGCTCGCAGGTGTCGCGGGAGCGATTCCAGGGATCGAGGTGGGGACTGCGGTGCTGCTTCCAGCGCTCCGCAATCCGGTCGTGCTCGCCCAGCAGCTTGCGACCGTCGACCAGATCTCCGAGGGTCGGCTGATCGTCGGAGCGGGCATCGCGCCCGATACTCCTGCAGTCCGGCACGAGTTCGCCGCAGCCGGGGTTCCCTTCGAGCGTCGGGTGGGGCGCTACATGGAGGGGATCCGGCTGTGTCGCGCCCTGTGGAGTGGCGAACCGGTGTCGTGGAACGGGCGCTGGTCCGTGGAGGAGAGCGTTCTCGCCCCTGTTCCGCACCGACCCGGTGGTCCGCTCATCTGGAGCGCCGCGACCGTCAGCGCCGGAATCGAGCGAACAGCCAAGCACCACGACGGCTGGTTCCCGATCGGGCCAGACGCTGCGACCTTCGCGGCGCGGAACGAAGAGTTTCGGGCTGCAGCCACTGCGGCAGGCCGCGATCTCGACGACCTCACCACGGCGATCTACCTCACGGTGTCGATCATGGACGACGCGTCTGAGGCCGAAGCGGCGATCGACAGCTATCTCGAGGGCTACTACGGCGCTCCCGCGCCGGCGCTCCGCAGCTTTCAGGCATGCAGGGGCGGGACCGCTGACGAAGTGATCGGGTTCGTTCGCTCTTATGTGGAAGGCGGCGCGCAACATGTCGTGATCCGCTGCGTCGGGGATCACGATGCGATCCTGCAGGTTCTGGCCCAGCGCCGTGACGAGCTGGTTGGTTGAGTCGCTCGGCCGTACGCTGACCTGCATGGATCGGCGCTATCGGGTCGTTACGCACGGCTGCCAGATGAACGAGCACGACTCGGAGCGCATCGCGGGTCTTCTCGAGACCGACGGCATGGTCGCGACCGACTCCTTCGACGAAGCGGACGTCATCGTTCTCAACACCTGCTGCATCCGTGAGAACGCCGACAACAAGCTCTACGGCCAGCTGGGCAACCTCAAGCGTTTGAAGGCGGAGCGTCCGGACCTGCAGATCGCGGTGGCGGGCTGCCTCGCCCAGAAGGACCGCGACCTGATCCAGGAGAAGGCGCCGCACGTCGATGTCGTGTTCGGAACCCACAACGTCGGTCGGGCGACAGACCTACTCCGCGATGCCCGAATCAGTGGGCCCGTCACCGAGATCCTCGAGGAGTCGGAGGCGTTTCCTTCGGCGCTTCCGGTCAAGCGCGACGCTCACCATGCCGCGTGGGTGACGATCCAGATCGGCTGTGACAACAGCTGCGCATTCTGCATCGTTCCCTCCGTTCGTGGACGCGAGATCTCACGACCCTTCGGAGAGCTCGTCGACGAGGTGCGCGAGCTCGCGTCCCAGGGAATCACCGAGGTGACGCTCCTCGGTCAGAACGTCAACAGCTACGGGCGCGACCTCACGCTCTCCCTGCGTGGCAACCCCGATCACGCCGACGCCAGACAGCAAGCCGGCGACCGATGGGTCGACGGTCGGCCAACCGCACGCGCCCTCTTCGCCGACTTGCTCCGAGACGTCGGGGCGGTCGAGGGGATTCGCCGAGTGCGGTATACGAGCCCACACCCCAAGGACTTCCGCGACGACACGATCGCAGCGATGGCCGAAGTGCCGGCAGTGTGCGAGCACCTCCATCTCCCGTTGCAGTCTGGAAGCGACGAGATTCTCGCCGCGATGCATCGCGGCTACACGGCGGACCGATTCTTGAACAAGGTGCGCGACGCACGCGAGGCGATCGAAAGCCTGGCGCTCACCACCGACATCATCGTCGGGTTCCCCGGCGAGACCGAGGCCGACTTCGTGGCGACTCTCGAAGTGGCAGCGGAGGCGCGCTTCGACAGTGCCTTCACCTTTGTGTATTCGCCTCGCCCAGGCACCGAAGCGGCCGAGTTGGCGAACCGCTTCGTCGATCCGAAGGTCTCGGCCGAACGGATGGAGCGCCTCCGGACTGTGATCGAGCGATCGAGCCTGGCGGGCAACACCAGTCGTATCGGGCGCATCGAAGAGGTCGTGGTCGAAGGCCCGTCCAAGCGCAACGAGGCCATGCTCACCGGTCGGTCCCGGCACAACCGGCTTGTGCACTTCGCCTCCCCTGATCCGATCCGAAGCGGTTCCTATGCGGAGGTCGTGGTGGTCGATGCCGGCCCATTCAGCATGACTGGGGAGTTGCGCGATGTGACGGCTGCGCCCACACATCGCACACGGATCCCCGTCATTGCCGGCTGATCTCATGGGCTTCACGAGATGACGGCCGCGGACGTCGGGTTCGTCGCGGCGGTCGTCGCGATCGCGCTGGTCGGCAGCCGGGTGACCCGGATTGTGCTGCGGGCGCTGATCGGTTTTGTCGCTTCACGTGCGATCACCGGCGCCAACATGCGCTGGCGAACGCGGATCCCGAGGGTTCTCGCCGAGACCATTCCTGTCGCCGAGCTCCGCAGGAGGCAGCGGATCAATGCGCTGTCGTTGGTACTCGCCCGAGTCGTTCGGATCGGCCTTCTCGTCGCGGCGGTGCTGCTGATCCTTCAGCGTTTCGAAGCCGACGTGGTCGTGGCGCTCGGCAGCGTCGGCTTCTTGATCGCTGCGGTCACGGTGGGTGCGCAGGATTCGATTCGCGACTACCTCTCGGGGATTCACGCCCTTCTGGAGGATCGGTACGGCGAGGGCGACGAGATTCGAGCGACCCTCGCGAGCGGTTCGCTCATCGAGGGGCGGGTCGAGTCCCTGGGAAGTTTCGCCACCCGCGTTGCGGGCCCTGCGGGGACCAGCCACGTGCCCAATCGCCTGCTCACCGAGATCACCAACCTGTCGCAGCGTCCGGTGTTGGGCGAGCTCACGTTGCCCGGGGAGGTGTCGTCGCGTTCCGAGCGAGCGCAGATAGCGTCGGTGATCAGCAGTGCTGTTCGGGCCGTCCTCGACGATCCGAACGCTGGTGTCGTCGTGGACGGAATGGCGTCGCGCGACGACGTGACGCTGGTGACCGTGCGCTTCGACCGGGAGCTGAGCGACGACGACGTCGCGGCCGTCGAGGCGGCCGCCTCGGCCAGGCTCTCGGGACGCTGAGTGAACCGCCTGGCCATCGTGGGGCCCACCGCCTCCGGCAAGTCGGCGGTCGCCCTCGAAATCGCGCGTCGGGTGCGTGGGGAGATCCTCACCGTCGACTCGATGCAGGTCTATCGGGGAATGGACATCGGGACGGCGAAGCCGACCGCGGCCGAGCAGGCCGACGTGAGGCACCACCTGGTCGATCTCGTCGAGCCCGAGGCGCAGTACACGCTCGTCGACTTCCAGGCAGCCTTCGATCTCGCGACCGCGGAGATCGAGCACAGGGGCGTCGCTGCGGTCGTCGCCGGCGGAACCGGTCTCTACCTGCGGGCAGCCATCGACCGGTTGACGCCTCCCGCTCGATACCCGGAGGTGATGGCTGAGCTGGAGCGTGAGCCCGACACCGAAGCGCTTCACACTCGCCTGGCCGAGCTCGATTCACTGGCTGCATCGCGCATGGAGCCGACCAATCGGCGGCGGGTCCTTCGAGCGCTGGAGGTCACGCTGGGTGCCGGTCAGCCTTTCTCCGACTTCGGACCGGGGCTCGAGGAGTACCCCGCGGTGCCCTATCGCATCATCGGGATCGAGATCGACAGACCGACGCTCGACCAACGCATCGAGGCCCGCTACGAGAAGCAGATGAGCGATGGGTTTCTGGCCGAGGTCGAGGCGCTCGCGGATCGCGATCTCAGCCGCACCGCATCGCAAGCCCTCGGATACAAAGAGCTGCTTCTCCATGTTCGGGGCGAGCTGGCCCTCGACGAAGCGCTGGAGCTCGCCAAGCAGCGCACACGAAGATTCGCTCGCCGCCAGCAGCGCTGGTTTCGGCGCGATCCACGGATCGAATGGCTCGACTTCGACGCGCCCGAACATCTCGCGGTGCGCGTGCTCGAGTCGCAAACCACGTCGTGATTCGGCCCACCCTCTGTGACAATGGAGGCCAGATGCATCTGACGAAGCACCACGGCCTCGGGAACGACTTCCTGATCGCGCTGCTCGACACAGCGCCGGACGACCTACCCGACCTCGCGCGCTCGGTGTGCCACCGTTCTCGCGGCGTCGGAGCCGACGGCCTGATCGTCGGGCTACCCGACGACGACCCGGATGTCGACGTGGTGATGGTGCTCTACAACTCCGACGGCTCCCGCGCCGAGATGAGCGGCAACGGCATCCGTTGCCTCGCTCACGCGGTCGCCCGAGCCCGTGGCCTCGACGGCTGCTCACTTCGGATTCGCACCGACGGTGGCTTCCGACACGTCGAGGTCGAGGGCGGCGGCGCGGTGGTGGCAGCCTCGGTCGACATGGGCCCGGTTGGTGGCGGACCGGGAGTGCCGGCAGAGCTTGCGGCGAAGATCGGCGAGACCCGGTTCGCGACGGCCGACGTCGGCAACCCTCACCTGGTCGTGCGAGTCGACACGCCACATGACGTGGATGTGGCGGCGGTCGGTTCGGATTACGAGAGCCACTACCCCGAGGGGATGAACGTCGAGTTCGTGGCGCCGACTCCCGGCGAGAGCGACGCTCTCGATTTCGTCGTGTGGGAACGCGGCGCCGGCGTGACCGAAGCATGCGGCACCGGAGCTGTCGCCGCGGCGACCCGGGCCGTCGAGTGGGGGCTGGCCTCGGCGGAGGTCACCGTGCACATGCCTGGCGGCGATGTCACCGTCGAGGTCGGGGAGCGGGCCAGGTTGATCGGTCCCTCCGTGTTCGTCGCGGCGGTCGACTGGCCCGACGGTCCATGAGTGATCGGTTCGACGGCGAGCTCGTCGATGAGGAAGAAACGCACCGCGGCGCGTTCGGTGACTTCGGCGGTGAGTCCGCTGGGCTCATCGATCGGGCATTCCGCGAGCAGATCGTCCTCGTCGGTGTCCAGTTCCCCGGTTCGTCGTCGGATGATGTCGACGCCAACCTCGACGAGCTCGCTCGGCTCGTCGACACTGCAGGCGCGGATCCGGTCGATCGTGTTGTGCAAAAGCGCGACGCTCCCGACCCAGCGACCTACGTCGGCAAGGGAAAGGCGGGAGAGATCTATGACGCGTCAATCGACCACGACGCCGACACGGTGGTCTTCGACGACGAGCTGAGCCCGGCGCAGCAGTTCAACCTCGAAAAGATCCTGAAGCGCTCCGCCTTGGACCGCACCGCGGTGATCCTCGACATCTTCGCCCAGAACGCGACGACCCTCGAGGGCAAGGCGCAGGTCGAGCTCGCCCAGCTTCGCTACCGCCTGCCGCGCCTTCGTGGGCGGGGCAACCAGCTCAGCCAGCAGGGCGGCGGCATCGGAACACGCGGCCCCGGCGAGACCCAGCTCGAGGTCGATCGGCGTCGGATCCAGCGCCGCCTGGCAAAGCTCGAGAAGGACCTGACGGGCCTGCGGCGGACGCGAAAGAACCAGCGAAAGTCGCGCCGGCGGTCGCGCTTCCACACCGTCGCCATCGTCGGATACACGAACGCGGGGAAGTCGACGCTTCTCAACCGCCTCACAGGTGCAGGAGTCCTCGTCGAGGATCGCCTCTTCGCCACGCTGGACGCGACCACCCGACGGCTCCAGCTCCCTGGGGGCGAAACTGTGCTCGTCACCGACACCGTCGGCTTCATTCAGAAGCTCCCCACGTCGCTGGTCGAGGCCTTCAAGTCCACGCTCGAAGAGGTGGCCGAGGCCGACCTGCTCGTGCATCTGGTCGACGGCTCCAGCGTGGACCCCGATCTGCACATCGGTGCCGTTCGGGGTGTGCTGCGGGAGATCGGGGCCGGCGATGTCCCCGAGCTGGTCGTGTTCAACAAGGCAGACCAGGTGGGGGACGACGGCGTCGAGTACATGCTGCGGCGTTACGAAGGCTCGATGCTCGTGAGCGCGCACACCGGCGAGGGTCTCGAGGAGATGCTGACGGCGATCGGCGATCGGCTCCGGACCCTCACCGAGATCACCGAGCTCCACATCCCCTATGCCCGTGGCGACATTCTGGCTGCGGTTCATCGCGAGGGTGAGGTGCTCGTCGAGCAGCACGGCGCCGAAGGCACCACTGTGAGGGCGCGAATGGACGATGTCGGGCGCAACCTGCTCGCCGAGTTCGTCGTCGAGCCGGTGGTGAGCGAGGATTCCTGACGTGGCAACTCCTCCCGGCGGATACGTCCCGCCGCCGTACCCCTACGACCGGCTCGACGAGCTGAAGCCGCTCGCCGACCATTTCGAGGAGGGGCTCGTCGACTTCTCGATCGGGACGCCGATGGACCCTCCGGCTCCCGCTGTCGTGGAGGCCTTGTCGAGCTCCGACCTCGAGCGCGGCTACCCACCGTCGATCGGAACACCTGACCTGCGAGAGGCAATTTCCGCCTGGATGTCATCGCAGCTCGGAGTCGACGCGGATCCGGCGACGGAGATCGCCGCAGCGATAGGCACCAAGGAGTTCGTCGCTGGGCTACCCCACTGGTTGAAGCTGCGCGATCCGAGCCGGGACACGGTTCTCTATCCCGAGATCAGCTATCCCAGCTACGAGATGGGCGCTGTGTTCGCCGGCTGTCGGGCGGTGCCCGTTCCCGTCGACGAGTCGTGGTCGATCCAGCTCGATGCGATCGCGCCAGAGGATGCGGCGCGGGCCCTCGTGCTCTGGGTCAACACTCCGGGCAACCCCGCCGGTGGTCTCGACGACCTCGGAGCCGCCGCGGCGTGGGGACGAGCCAACGACGTCCCGGTGTTCAGCGACGAGTGCTACGTCGAGTTCACCTGGGACGGTCGGCCTCGATCCATCCTCGAGCACGGAGCAAGCGGCGTCGTTGCGGTGCATTCGCTGTCGAAGCGATCGAACCTGGCGGGTGTGCGCGTCGGCTTCTACGCCGGCGACGCCGAGCTGGTTCACTTCCTTCGCGAGGTGCGCAAGCACGCGGGCTTCATGGTCCCCGGGCCGGCACAGGCCGCTGGGATCGCAGCTCTGGGCGATCAGTCCCACGTCGAGGAGCAGCGCGACCGGTATTGGAACCGGCTCGAACGAATGGCCGCGGTGGTCCGGACCCTCGGTGTGGAGGTCGAGCTTCCGCGGGGAGGCTTCTACCTCTGGGTGCCCGCGCCAAACGGCGATGCCTGGGCTTTCACCCGCAGGCTCATCTCCGAAGCGGGAGCCCTCGTGAGCCCAGGGGAGTTCTACGGCCGGGCCGGCGTGGGCCACGTCCGCATTGCGGTCGTGCAACCAGACGACCAGATCGCCCTCGTCGAACAACGCCTCGGCCTGGCCTGACCTACTCGGCCGGTGGCGGCGGGAGAAACCCGAGAGCGACTCCGTTCGGCCGATTCAGCTCACCGGGCGCAGGGAGCACGACGACGGCACCGCTCGACGGGTCGAGGAGGTGAACGGAGCCACGGATCCATCGCGCAACCCAACGTGAGTCGAGACTCCACGCGGGTCGCGCTTCGACAAATTGCAGGGTGTGCCCGGTCCCCCCAGACCTGGTGCTGAAGACCTCGCCGTCGCCGGAGGTCGGTATCCACCATTCGAGATCAGGTGAGAAGCCGCGGTCGAAAGTAACGAAGCGAGGCCCGAAGTCACCGGTCACCGGTCCCAGCGATTCGAAGGTGGCTACGTCGAGCCATTCACCTCCGCAGCTGTCCAGCGTTGCTCCGCACATCACGCGGATCATCCGATCGGCGTTTCCGGCAACGACGAAGCCATCGGCTCGACGAGTCGCAGGGGAGGACGAGAGGTCGTAGATCCCACCCCCGGTGTGGCTGGAGTACGGGACCCCGCCCGCCACGACGAGGCCGAGCGAGATCCCGCCGAATCCGGCGCTCTCGATGACGGACCGAACTTCGAAGCGACCGCTGTCGTCGAGTGCGACGAGCTCGATCGACAGCCCAGGCTCCTCGACGGGGATCAGCCCCCACACCGACGTCTCATCTGCGGCCAGGCGGCCCGAGCCCGCATCCGAGAGCTCGAACTCATCGAGGACGTCCCCGGAGTGGTCGTAGGAGAGGATCCGCCCATGGCCGGACACGACGAACCCCGTCGGGGCCGGCAGGATCTGGCGTCCCCAGACCCCTCCGGCGTACGGCGCGCCCGGGTCGAGCTCGGACCACACCCCCGTCTGGAGGTCGAGCGCATAGAGCCGCGAGTCGCTCGCAGCGAGCAACCTCCCGGTGAGGCCCAAGGCGGCGACATCGACCGGTTCCGATGAGATGTCGGCTGAGGTCGTGGTCGGCAGCGTCGTCGGCGGGGGACCGGCAACGGTCGTGGTCGCCCCGATGGCGTCGTCGAGCTCTTCGAGAACTGGCCCTGTGGTCGGCGTCGCGTCTCGGCCGTCTGTAGCAGGGGGCTCCGCGAACGGCTGTGGTTCGGTTGCGGATCGAGTCGCGACTGAGGCAACTCCGACGACCGCGAGGACCAGCGCGGCGCTCCACAGCGGCCACCAAGACCGAGCGCGTTCTCCGACGACGCCGATCTCGGCCGAGTCGGTCAGTTCGCCGGGCAGCTCGACCTCTGGTTCGTCGCTGCGACCGCGCCACCTGAACATGTTGCGGACGCTACCCGGCCCTCTGAGTCATGGGAGGAAGCCGAACGTCGCCGAGAACGGCGTCGACAGTTCGTCGGGGAGGGCGATGACCGACACCTCTCCTGTCGTCACCTCGATCAGTTCAAGATTGCGGCCATGCCAGCGCGCGATCCAGTTGGAGTCCCAGCTCCACGCCAAGGGAGTGTCGCTGTGGCCGGGGACGACGATTCCTGTGCCGCCGACGTCCGCGGCCCAGATCTCGCCGCCGCCCCAGGGGTTGAGCCAGCGAGTGAGGTCTGGCGACCAGCCACGCACCGCAAAGGGCTGAACCTCGGGCGTGCCGCCAGGGGGAACCGCGATCGGGGTCAGCTGCTCTGGTTCGAGCCACAGGGGTCCGCAGTCGTCGAGCGTCTGCGGGCAATCGATGCTGATGGCCCGATCGACCGCCCCGGCGAGGATGTAGCCGTCGCCGATTCGGGTCGTGGTTCCGTCGCCGATCTCGAAGATGCCACCGGAGAACGGGCTGGTGAGAGCGCGGCCCCCCGCGAAGACAACGTGCGCGCCCCACGGGCTCGCCGCGTCCGACGACAGCTCAGCCGCGAGGGTGAACTGGCCCGACTCGTCGAGGAGGTGGAAGCTGAAGCCGCCCTCGTGCGGCTCGGCCGCAGCGACGATCACCACGTCCTGGGAGTCGCCTGCAGCCCACCCCGCGTTGACGAAACCATCGATGTGATCCAACACGTCGCCATCGTGAGAAAAGCTGGTCGCTCCGCTTTCACCGGCTGTGACGAACCCTGTGTGGCTCGCAAGGATCGTGCGACTCCACGCTTCGCCACCGTTGTGTAGTCCGCCGGTTCGTCGCCACGTTCCGTCGCCGAAGTCGAGGCGGTAGATCTCACTGCCGAACCACCCGAGGAGCGACCCTTCGATGCCGAGCGTCGCAGCGTTGGTGTAGTCGACCACCTGCTCGCGCTGTCGTCGGGGTGGGCGGGTCGTGGGGGCCGGGGTTGTGGTCGTCGTGGTTGGCGAGGTCGCCGGGGGCTCGATTGCGACCGGCGTCTTCGTCGTGGGCTCGCCCGAGGTGGTCCAGCTTCCGACCAGAGCAGCGCCCCCGATCACCAGGACACCGATCCACAACGGCCACCAGCTGCGAGCGCGTTCGATGGGTTGGGCCGGGTCGACCATGTCCTGGTCGCCGTCGTCGAGAATCTCGATCTTCGGCGTGCTCCCGCGCGACGCGGCCATGCGGGGGACGCTAATCGGCTCGCCATGAGCTGCAACCGCGGCACGGCGATTCCCTAGTCTCGTTCGGGTGACAGACCTGTTGGAGCTCGCGGCCGAGCTCGTCGACATCCCCTCCGAGAGCCACTACGAGACCGACCTCGCAGATCACGTCGAGACACGCTTGCGCGCCGCCGACCACCTGCACGTGGAGCGGGTCGGGGACAACCTCGTGGCCCGAACCCAACTCGGTTACGAGCATCGACTCCTGGTCGCGGGTCATCTCGACACGGTTCCGGCCAACGGCAACTTGGGGGCACGCCTCGACGGCGACCGGCTCTACGGCCTCGGCGCGTGCGACATGAAGGGCGGCCTCGCAGCGCAGCTCGCCGCGGCCGAGCAGGTGATCAACCCCACGATCGACGTGAGCTACGTCTTCTACGTCTGCGAGGAGGTCGCCGTGGAGTACTCCGGTCTCATGCACTTGTTCGCGGAGCGACCCGACCTCGTGCAGGGCGACGTGGCGCTGCTCGGCGAACCCACATCTGCGGCCATCGAAGCCGGCTGCCAGGGAACGCTGCGGGCGCGCGTCACGTATGCGGGACAGCGGGCGCACACTGCGCGCCCGTGGAAGGGACGCAACGCGATTCACCGCCTCGGCGACGTGCTGACCGATCTCTCGGGATACCAGGGCCGCCGGCCGGTGATCGACGGGTGCGAGTACCGGGAGGCGATTCAGGCGGTGTTCGTCGAGGGTGGCGTCGCTGGCAACGTCGTGCCGGACGAGGCAGTACTCACCACCAACCTCCGCTATGCCCCGGACCGGTCCCCGGAAGAGGCCGAGGCGCACCTCCGGGGCCAGCTCGGCGAGTGCGACGGCTTCGAGGTCGTCGATCATGCGGTCGCGGCCGCTCCGTCGCTCACCCACCCGCTTCTGGCGGCCCTCGTCGCCCGCAATCGACTGGACGTGCGGGCCAAGCTGGGCTGGACCGACGTGGCGCGATTCGCAGCACATGGGATCCCCGCCACCAACTTCGGCGCCGGCGACGCGTCGATCGCGCACACCAAAGACGAGTTCGTCGAACGGCGCGAGATCGAAGCGGTTCACGCTGCGTTGGTGGATCTGCTCACCAACGGAGCGTGACGGGGCGCTGCTCTCTACACTGCCGAGCGACCACCCCTCCGAGGAGACTGCAGTGACCTTGAGCGTCGGCGACGAAGCGCCAGATTTCGAACTTCCCAACGATGAGAACCAGCCAGTCAAGCTGTCCGATTTCCGTGGCGAGAAGGCCGTGGCGATCGTGTTCGTGCCGTTCGCGTTCACCGGCGTTTGCGCTGGCGAGTTCTGCGAGCTGAGCGACAACATCGCCGACTTCGAGGCCAAGGGCGTTCAGGTTCTCGGCATCACCTGTGACCGTCCCTTCAGCCTCGCCGCGTGGAAGGCCGACCAGGGCTTCAGCTTCCCGCTTCTGTCCGACGGATGGCCGCACGGCGCGACCGCCTCCGCCTACGGCTGCTTCAACGAGCAGCTCGGCTGCGCGATGCGCAAGACCGTCGTGGTCGACACCGAGGGCAACGTCGCCGCGATCTTCGAGTCGGCCGACCTGCGCACCCCGCGCGAGAAGGCCGAGTACGACTCGGTTCTCGCCGGGCTCTAGCCCAGCCTCAGCACTCCAGCAGCGCGTCGAGAACGACTGCAACGCCGTCGTCGACGTTGGTCTCTGTGACCTCGTCGGCGGCGGCTTTTGCCGTGTCGTGGGCGTTGCCCACAGCGACGCCCCACCCGGCCCACTCGAGCATGGCCACGTCGTTGGGCATGTCGCCGAACGCGATGACCTGGTCCGGCGTGACACCGCTCGCTTCGCACAGCCTTCCGAGCCCGAAGGCCTTGTCGACGCCGGGCGGCATCAGCTCGATGAAAGACAGACCCGCGTGGGTGGGGTTGGCCCGCTCGCCGGCGATGTCGGACACCCTCTTCAAGGCTTCGTCAGGGCTGTGGCCCGGGAGCGCGACGAGAAGCTTGTGGACACGCTCGTCCAGGTGGTCCCGCAGATCGTCGATCGCGTCGCGCGGCTCTCGGCCGGCGACCTCGAACCATCTGTGTTCTGCCGCGAACTCCTCGCCCAGCTCAGCGCAGAAACCGGCGTCGGGCAGGCCGGCGCGAAGATCCTCGAGAACGCTGAATGCGGCGGCGAGGTCGAGCGTCGCGAACTGGGTGACATCTCCGTTCACGGGGTCGTACCCGATCGCTCCGTTGGCGCAGATCAACCGGGTCGGGATGCCCGTCTGTTCGAGAACCCGTTCGCAGAACCGTGGCGGTCGACCGGTGATGACGACGAAGTCGACGTGTGATGCGGCGAGCTCTTCGAGGGTCGCTCGTGTTCGCGCTGAGATCTCCCGGTCGTGCCCGAGGAGTGTTCCGTCGAAGTCGGTGGCCACGAGGCGGAGAGTGGCGAGGTCGGGGCGCTGACTCACAGGCCGTACCGCGCCGGCTCGGTCCTCAGCCACTCACCGATGGTCTCGCCGATCATGATCGACGTCGGGTTGGTGTTTGCCCGTGGAACCGTCGGCATGATCGACGCATCGGCGACCACGAGTCCGTCGATCGCGTGGCAGCGCCCGTATTGGTCGACGACGGCGGTCGGGTCGTCGGCGGGGCCCATGTGGGCGGTTGCGCACGGGTGATATCCCGAAGCTGCGAACCGACGGAGGAGAGCGATGATGTCGTCGCGCGAGGTCGCCCGGTCTGGAGACGGGAACACCACCTCGTCGGTCAGCTCGGCGAGCGGTCCCGTTTCGGTGAAGCGCAGTGCATCTTCGAAGCAGTCGGCCAGGCGCTCGACATCGCGCTGGTTCTCGCAGAAGTGTGGGGCGATGTGGGGTGCGGCGTAGGGGTCCTTGGACGGATACACGAGGTCACCGACGCCATCGACCTGTTCGAGGATCGCTGCGACGCCGAAGTAGGGATCGTTCACCCGGCCGACGAACGTCAGCTGCTCGATCTGGAGATCCATCCGGTCCCGGCCGTCCGGCGAGGTGTATCGGAGGATCGTTTGGATGATCGGCTGGTCCCTCGCTACGAGGCTCTGGTCGGTGGGTCGGCACATCACAAACAACGCTGGGTGATCCGAGAGGTGGTTGCCCACCCCTGGGACGTCGGCGTTGGTGTCGACGCCCAGGCGATCGAGGTCGGCCTTCGGGCCCACCCCGCTGCGCAAGAGGATGCCCGGGGTGTGGATGGCGCCTGCTGCGAGCACGACGCACTTGGCATCGAAGCGGTGGCGCTCACCGGCGCCGTCGATCGCCTCGACACCCACCGCACGGCCGTTCTCGATGACGACACGGTCGGTGTGGAGCCCGCCCTCGATCCGAAGGTTGGGCCGCAGACGCGCCGGCGCGAGATATGCGCTCGCCGTCGACACTCGTAGCTGGCCGAGCTTGTTCATGGGTTGGGGCCCTGAGCCCCATGCATCGGGATCGTTCTGGTCCGGGCAGTCGGGGTAGCCGAGCTCCTCGGCTGTGGCGAGGAACGCCTGGTGAAGGGTGGTGAGCTCGCTCGGTGGGTACCGGCGGATGCTGATCGGTCCGGCATCACCGTGATGGGCTTCGTGCCCGTAGTCGAGATCGCGTTCGAGACGTTTGAACGTGGTGAGCACGTTGTCCCACGCCCATTCCGGATTGCCCCGATCCGCCCAGTCGTCGTAGTCCTCGGGGACGCCCCGGAGAAAGATGCACGTGTTGACGGCGCTCGAACCCCCGGTGACCCGACCGCGGGGGAGCGGCTGACCGGGCCGCTGCTCGGTCGGTGAGTACTCGAGGCCCCAGTCGTGTTTCACGAGCGAGTTCTGGTGCCCGTCGCGCAGGTCGTCCGGCGTTGCTTCGATCGCCGCGTAGTCGGGGCCGGCTTCGAGCACCAGGACCGATCGGTTGGGGTCCTCGCTGGCGCGCGCGGCCAGCGGAGCTCCACTCGCTCCCGCCCCCACGACGACGAGGTCGTGCTGTTCCCGTGCCATCACAGCCGTCGACGGTAGCTGGCCGAGGCCAGATCGAGGTCGCCGTGGTGTGGTGGGCAATACGCTGCGGGGCCATGGCAGACCTGGTGATCCGCAACGCAACGATCGTCGACGGGACGGGCGAGCCCAGGTACGGGGGCGATCTGGCGGTGACCGACGGGCGGATCTCCGCGGTCGGAGATGTCCCCGATTCGGGCGAGACGACGGTCGATGCGGGCGGGCTGGCCCTCGCTCCCGGATTCGTCGACGTTCACACCCACGACGACGGTGCACTGGTCGAGCACCCCGGCATGGAGTTCAAGATCAGCCAGGGCTGCACGAGCGTCGTGGTCGGCAACTGCGGGTTCTCTGCCATTCCCGCCGTGGAAGGAAGTCGCACACTCGATCTGTCGGCCATCACCGCCGAGTGGAGCGACCTCGACGGCTATCGCAACACCGTCGACGCGGCCGGCTGCGCGCTCAACTCGATCATGTTGGTGGGGCACAACAGCGTGCGACATCTGGTGATGAAAGGGGAGCGACGCGCGCCGACGTCGGGCGAGCTCGCCACGATGCGCGGCCACGTCGACCGGGCGATGTCCCAGGGTGCCTGCGGATTTTCCAGCGGTCTCGTCTACCGCCCCGGCCGTTGGGCCGAGACCGACGAGCTCACCGAGCTGGCCTCGGTGGCGGCGCCATACGACGGCATCTACGCAACACACATGCGCAACGAGCGCGACCGCTTGATCGAAGCGGTCGACGAGGCCCTTCGGATCAGCGGTGATGCCGGCGTTGCGCTGCAGATCAGCCACCACAAGGCCGCCGGCGAGCGCAACTTCGGAATGGTTGCCGAATCGCTCGCCCACATCGATCGCGCCCGCGAGGGTGGGGCGCGAGTCACGCTCGACGTGTATCCGTACACGGCTGGAAGCGGGCCGATGATCCAGTACTTCGATCTGGCCAACCCCGACCCCGAGCTCGCCCGGGCGATCCAGCTGGCCTCGTGCCCGGCCTTCAAGCAGTACGAAGGGCGCATGCTCGTCGATGTGGCGGACGAGCTGGGCATAACTCCGGCCGAGGCGGTCGTGCATGTGCTGACCGCGCCAGAGGGCGACAAGACGATCTGTATCCAGCACATCATGGATGAGGGTGACGTCGTGTCGAACCTCGAGCACCCGATGGTGATGGTCGGCTCCGACGGGCTACCGGACCTCGATGGACGGCCGCATCCTCGCCTGTTCGGCACGTTCCCGAGGGTTCTCGGCAAGTACGTGAGGCAGGAAGGCGTGCTCGACGTGGAGCAGGCCGTTCGTCGGATGACCTCTCTGTCCTGCGACGTTCACGGCCTCGCCGACCGGGGGCGACTGGTCGAGGGCGCATGGGCCGACCTGGTGCTCTTCGATCCCGACACCGTGATCGATGCCGCAACCTACGAGGACCCCAAGGTCGAGTCGGTGGGCATTCAGAGCGTGTGGGTCAACGGCGAGCTTGCATTCGACCAGGGCTCCCACACCGGGTCGCGAGCCGGTGGCGTTCTGCGATACCGGGAGTAGCTCGCCGTCGCGGTCGCGAGGCTGTGTTGGCTCCTGCGGTGCGCGTTCAGCTCCGAACGGCGAGGTCGACCGGGGTCGTCATCGTCGCCGGGTCGGCGCCTCGGTACACGGCATCACCGAAGGTGAACACGCCGCCGTCTTCGATCAGCGCGTAGTAGCCGTCCCCGGTGGCCGTCGGTCGCACTTCGATCGCGGTGGGCGGCTGGCAGAGCCCCACGCCGGGCACGCTGCCCCAGAAGGGAACGCCGAAGCTGAAGACTCCGCCGTCGCGGCCGAGCAGCCAGTAGCCGTTTCCGTCGGGGTGGACCGCCATCGAGATGACGGGAGCGTTGAGCGAGAGGTTGCCGGTGGACCCGTGGTACGTGGCTGCGCCGAAGGTGAAGATGCCGCCGTCCTGCCCGAGGAGCCAATACCCGTCGCCGTCCGCGGTCGGCGCCATGGCGACGACAGGGGCGTTGAGCGAGAGGTTGCCGGTCGATCCGAAATAGCCGGCAGCGCCGAAGGTGAAGATGCCCCCGTCCTGACCGAGCAGCCAGTACCCGTTGCCCGACGGGGTCGCCGCCATCGAGATGATCGGTGAGTTGAGCGGAATGCCTTCCATCGATCCGTGGTGGACGGCGTCGCCGAACGCCGCGATGCCGCCGGCGCTGTCGAGGATCCAGTATCCGTTGCCCGTGTTGGTCTCGGTGATCGCCACGGCAGCTCGTCCTGGCGCGAGCGAGCCGAGGAGATCGCCGTAGTGCGGCGCATCGCCGAACGCTTGGACGCGTCCATCGGCGCCGAGCACCCAGTAGCCGCGGGATGCGCCACCCGCGGGGTCGGCGCCGGGGTTCTGCGAACCGCGGCAGAAGTGCGCGGGTAGCGGATCGCCGCCTGATTCCGGCGCGCCGGTGTGTTTGTTGTTGCCGCGCCACACGGGCCAGTCGGGCTCGGAGCCCGGGGTGGGAATGGAGTACGCGGCGAGCCGACTCTGGCTGTTGGCCCCCGGGCGCCCGGCGCCGGCAATGATCTGCCAGCCGTGGGGCCCGAAGTCACCGACCGCAGGTGAGCTCGCAGCGAGAATCGCCCAGTGTTCGTTGATGCTCTGGCCGAACCAGGCTCCGTCGCTGCCGCGGAGCGCCCACGTGTTGTAGAGGTTGCTGGCCAGCACGTCCTGGGTGCCGTTGCCGTCGAGGTCTGCGATCACCGCAGAGCCGAAGAACATGCCGTCGCGGTCCACCGTGTCGGTCGGAAGCTCGGGGTGAACCGCCCACTTCAGGGAGCCGTCGCCGTGGAATGCGTAGACCCATTCGTTCCAGCTCGCGACCACGACCTCGGGGATGCCGTCGCCGTCGAGGTCGCCGAGGGCGGGGCTCGCGTAGATCACATCGCCGACGCTGACCGGCCAGCCGGGAACATCGGACGCATCGTCGATGTGCCAGGCGAACACCTTGTGACCGTCGGGGTGGCGGTAGAAGTCGCCGCCTCCGATGACCACCTCGAAGCGGCCGTCACCGTTGATGTCGCCGATTGCAGTGCTCGACTTGAACGACTCGCCCGTGCACTTGGTCCACAGCACGGCCACGGTGCCGTTCTGCCAATCGAGCGCCCAGTACCGGCCGCCACCGCACGGTGTCACGCCCACCGTTGCGTCGCCGCCGATGAAGATCTCGTGGCGTCCGTCCTCGTCGCTGTCCCACAGGGCGACGCTGCCCCAGATGGTGTCGACGTTGTCGAACGGAAAGCCCGGGAGCACGTTGTTGTTGCGGTCGACAGCCCAGACCCGATGATCCCAGCCACCCCATACGAGGTCGTCCCACCCGTCGCCGTCGATGTCACCGATCGCCACCGTGCCGTGTACGGGCTCGCCGTAGCCATCGCCGGGTTCCGTGCCTGTCCACAGGTCGAACTTGTCGAACCCTTCGCGCGCCCATTTCACAGCGCCCGTGTGTTCGTACACGATGACACCGCCGCGGTGCCGCCCGGCCCAGCGCGTCCCGACCCCCGTGATGATCTCGAGACGACCGTCGCCGTCGATGTCGTGCAGGGTCGGGCTGGAGGTGATCGGCGAGGGCGTCACCGAGGGAGGAATCACCGCCGGTACCGGGAAGCCGGGCAGCATCACGCCGGTGGCGGTCGTCGCGTACAGGTAGCCGTTCTCGTCGCCCCACACGATGTCGTTGACGCCGTCAGCGTCGACATCGCCGATCGCCGGTGAGGAGTTGCGGTTGAACCCCGCGTACTCGATCGCCCACGACTCCGTGATCGCGGAGGCGGACACCTCTGGCTCGCTGATTGGCTCGTCCGCGGAGGCGCCCGGAACCATCGTGCCGAGCCCGACAGCGCACGCGGCCGCGGCCGCGAACCATGGGCGCTTCGTGGAGGTCATTCGCATGAGATCGGTCATCCACGGGCCCGGGTCAAGGATTGTTTTCGAGGCGCCGCCCGCGCGATGAGACACCGTAGAGGCCCACGGCGATACCCTGGCTTCAGCCCTGCGAACGAGCCATCCAGATCACCGGCCTTCCAGGGGCGAACGGCTGCCGTGCGGTGGCCACGGAGGTTCCGGGCTCGGAACCGGCAGTCAAACAAGAGAATTTCCCCCTCGTGACAACCACATTCGCCGAACTCGGCGTGCCCCAAGTCCTGTGCGACGCTTTGACGCGCCAGGGCATCACCAGCCCCTTTGCCATTCAGGAACTCACCATCGCCGATGCAATGGCGGGTCGTGATGTGTGCGGAAAGGCCAAGACCGGATCGGGCAAGACCCTCGCGTTCAGCCTCCCGTCGCTCGCGCACACAACACCTGATCCCGACGGTAAGCCAACCACGTTGATGCTGACCCCGACCCGGGAGCTGGCCAACCAGATCACCGGGGTCGTCGAGCCGCTGGCCGAAGCTGCGAACGTTCGTCCGATCGCCGTCTATGGCGGGACGAACATCGAGAAGCAGATCGAGACGATCAAGCGCGGCATCGACATCATCATCGCCACCCCCGGTCGCCTGATCGACCTCATCGACCGTGGCGCGGTCGACGTGGCGCGGGTCCAGCGGGTCATCGTCGACGAGGCCGACCGGATGGCCGACATGGGGTTCCTTCCCCAGGTCGAGTGGATCCTTCGCCACATCGAATCCGATCACCAGACGATGTTGTTCTCCGCCACCCTCGACGGCGCTGTCGACACCGTCGTGAAGCGTCACCTCAACGATCCGGTCTTTCACGAGGTCGAAGAGCGCGAGGTCACCGTCAGCGAGATGGGCCACCTCTTCATGTCGGTTCACAAGATGAACCAGGTGCAAGTGGCGGCGCGGATCATCGAGACCTCCAGCAAGACCTTGCTGTTCACCCGCACCAAGAGGGGCGCAGATCACCTGCAGCGCGAGCTGTACAACGAGGGCGTCAAGGTGAAGGCGATCCACGGCGACCTGCGCCAGAACCACCGAGAGCAGGCGCTGTCGGAGTTCACCTCGGGCAAGATCAAGGCGCTGGTCGCGACCGACGTCGCTGCCCGTGGAATTCACGTCGACGACGTCGATGTGGTGATCCACTACAACCCGCCAGAGGACCACAAGACCTACCTGCACCGCTCGGGGCGCACAGCGCGCGCCGGCCAGAGCGGAACCGCGGTCACGATGTTCCTGTGGGACGAAGAGCTCCAGGTGCGGCAGCTGCAGCGCCGTCTCGGCCTCAAGTTGCCGCTGCACGAGGTGTTCTCCAACGACGGTCGGCTCGACGATCTCGTGGGCTGGGCGTCACGTCAGGAGTGACGACCGACGCGCTCCCCACGGGGGTGCGCGCTGCGCTGCGCCGCGTCGACGCTCTGATCGAAGCCGCTGACGCGCCAGACCAGGTGCTGAACGCGCTGGCCTCAGTCGGGACAGCGCGGGTCGCTGAGATGTCGTCTCCTGGCGCGTCAGGGGTGGTGTACACGCCCTACGACGTGGCGCGTCAGCTGGTGGACCTGTGCGAGCTCTCGATCGACGACTCGGTGTGCGACCCCGCTGTCGGGTGCGGGGTGTTCCTCCTCGCCGCCGCCGAACGCCTGTGGGCGCGCGGCGCGTCTGTCGGACGCGCGGCCGCCGCTCTGCACGGCGCCGACGCCGACCCGATGAGCGTCGAGGTCACCCGGGCAGTTCTGACGCGCTGGGCCACGTGGCGCGGCGGCGAGGCAGTGGAGTTCGACGGGGTGGTCGCGGCTGACGCGTTGCTCGACGAGGTGGCGGGCTGGCCGCAGTCATTCGACGTCGTCGTCGGCAACCCGCCCTTCCTCGGTCAGCTTCGATCGTCGACAGCCCGGAGTCGCCAGCGCGCTGACGCGCTACGCAGTCGCTTTGGTGATCTTGCCGGTGGCTACGTGGATGAGAGCGCTCTCTTCCTGACACGTGGGGCCGAGCTCCTCGCGGAGCGCGGCCGAATCTGTCTGATCATGCCGGCGAGCATCCTCGCCGCCGCGTCAGGCGAACCTGTGAGGCAGCTCCTGACGCGTCAGCTCGACCTCTCGGCGGTTTGGGTGGGCGGAACCGGCGTGTTCGCTGACGCGTCCGTCAACGTTGTGGCGCCGCTGCTGACGCGCGATGCCGACGCGTCAGATGGCGTTCGCGTGGTCAGTCCTGACGGCGGTGTCTCCACCGTGCCGTCACCGGGCGATCTTTGGGCGGAGGTCGTGGCGGGCGCGTCAGGCGTGCCGCGCGTGAGTCTGGCGGGCGCGCCGCTCAGCGGAATAGCGCGCGTCACGGCCGACTTTCGCGACGCCTACTACTGGATCGCAGAGCGCGTCAGCGAAGAGGCTGCGTCCCCTGACGCGCCACGCCTCGCGACGGTTGGACTGATCGACCCGCTCCATTTCCGGCACGGGTGCGCGTCCGTACGGTTTGCCAAACGCCAGTACGACGCCCCGGTCGTCGGCGACGCGTCAGGTGACGAGCGCTACCGCTCCTGGCGCGCCAGTCGCCTGGTGCCCAAGGTGCTCGTCGCAACGCAGACCAAGGTGCTGGAGTGTGCGGTCGACGAAGCGGGTGCGATCCTTCCTTCGACACCACTGTTGATCGTGCAGCCGGCTGACGCGTCGGATGTCTGGCGCGTCGCCGCGGCTCTCAGCAGCCCGGCGGTCTCGGCGTGGGCGGCCCGTCAGGGGAGTGGAACCGGTCTCGGGAAGGGCACCTTTCGTCTGCGGGCATCCCAGCTCGCTGACGCGCCCCTGCCAACCGACGCGTCGGCGTGGACCGAAGGTGCGCTCCTGACGCGTCAGCTGCACAGCGATGGAGGCCCACCGCCGTCGCACAACGGACTGCGCGAGCTGGGTCGCGTGATGAACCGCGCCTATGGCCTACGCGACGCCGACGCGCTGCTCGACTGGTGGCTGGCGCGCGTCCCCGACCGCGGCCGCGCGTCCGGGTGACGCGTCAGTGACGGCAGTGTGGCCCGTGGCGATGTTCGAGGTCGACGAGCAGGCGCGTCCGTACGGCGCGTCGGCCGGCGTCGACCCGCATCTGTGCGGCCCACTCGACCAGGCGTGGGTTGAGCAGCAGCTCGACGCCACCGTGGCGGAGGCGCTGGTAGGGCTCGAGGTTCTTGCCTCGGAGGTGGGTGTCGACCGACACCTCGGCGACGCCGCCTCAACCGATCGGTGGAATGAAATCGATCGCTGCGGTGCCGCCCTTTCGACGCACCCATTCCACTGCTGCCTCGGTCACCTCAACCTGCATGCACGATCCAACCGCTCCGAGGCGCTGTTTCTTCCCGATAGGTGTTGGGGTGAATCATGACCAACCTTGTAGCGTTTTGCTCCAGTCAGGAGATGGTGTGAAGCGATCCCGAACCGAAAGCGACGACGCGGCACTCCCGTTCCCGCCGGCGTCGGGCGCCTGGTTCCCCGAGATGCCCATCGCGGAGCGCCGCTTCTTCGATTTGTCTCCCGATCGCCCATTCGCCCTCGAGGGCGGTGGAGCCCTGGTGCAGCCCGAGCTGGCTTTCGAGACCTGGGGCACGCTCGACGCGTCGGCGAGCAACGCCATCCTCGTCTGTCACGCCCTCACCGGCGACGCCCACGCGCACGGCGAGGCGATGGCTGGCCAGCCGTCGGAGGGCTGGTGGAACGACTTCATCGGTCCGGGCCGCCCGCTCGACACCGACCGCTTCTTCATCGTGTGCGCCAACGTCCTCGGGGGATGCCAGGGAACGACCGGTCCGGCATCGATCGACCCCGAGACGGGTGATCACTACGGGGCGAGCTTTCCCGTTGTCACCATCCGCGACGTGGTGCGGTCCCAGCGCGCCCTCGCTGCTCACCTCGGGGTCGAACAGTGGCTGGCCGTCGTCGGCGGTTCGATGGGTGGAATGCAGGCCCTGGAATGGGCGATCACCTACCCGGATCGGCTTCGCGGGCTCGTGATCATCGCATCGACGGCTGCGGCGTCGACCCAGCAGATCGCGTGGAGCCAGGTCGGCCGCCAAGCGATCCTCGACGATCCCGGGTGGCACGGCGGAGACATCTACGGCCGCGAACCCGGCGATGGACCACACCGGGGGCTTTCGAACGCCCGGCGTATCGCGATGATCCACTACCGCAGCGACGAGGAGTTCGAGCGGCGCTTCGGACGCAACTCCAACATGAGCGGGGACCCGTTCAGCCTCGACCATCAGTTCGATGTCGAGTCCTACCTCGACTACCAGGGCGACAAGATCCAATGGCGGTTCGACGCCAACACCTACCTGGTGCTCAACAAGATGATGGATCTCCACGACGCCGGCCGCGGTCGTGGCGGCGTCGAGAAGGCGCTCACCAGGGTGCGTGTGCCCACGCAAGTGATGAGCGTCCGCACCGACTTCTTGTACCCGCGCCACCAGCAGCTCCGCATCGTGGACGGCCTGCATGGCAGGGTCCCGGTCGAGCACGTCGATATCGACAGCGACAACGGGCACGATGGCTTCCTCACCGAACCGGATCAGACCGGCCCGCCCATGGGGGAGTTCGTGGAGCGAGTCGCCAAGAACTGACGCGCCGCCCTCGTCACTCCGCCGGTGGGCCCGGGTCGGTGGTGAGAATGTCGCGGACTTCGGCCATCTCGAGCTCGCTGAGCCGCCAGCTGGACGCGTCGACGTTGGCCAGGAGCTGTTCCGGATTCGAGACGCCGGCGATCACACTCGGGATCTCGGGCCTCGTGAGCAGCCAGCCGATCGCGAGCTCGAGGAGGCTGCGCCCTCTGTGACGGGCCCAGTCGGTGAGACGAGCCGTGGTGCGCAGCTTCGAGTCGTCGAGGAAGCGCGCCACGAGCTCCGGCGTCCCCAACGCAAGGCGCGACCCCTCCGGAGGGCCGTCGGTGCCGACTTTGCCGGTCAAAAGGCCCGATTCGAGGGGGAAGAACGGCAGAAAACCCACGTCCCGCGCTCGACAGACTTCGAGGACCTCGTCCTCGGGTTCGCGATGGAGCAGCGAGTACCGGTTCTGCACAGTTCGATAGGGCGCCCACCAGTCGCGATCCCAGACATCTGCCGCTCCATCGAGCCGCTCGGCGTCGTAGTTGCTGCACCCGACCTCACGCACCTTGCCCGCCACCACGAGCTGGTTGAGGGCCTCGAGGGTCTCGGACTCGGCGACCTCCGAGTCCGGGGTGTGAATCTGGTAAAGGTCGATCCAGTCAGTCTTGAGCCGGCGGAGGCTGCGATCCACCGCCCGCTCGATGTACTCCGCGCTGCCTCCGGTCAGGCCGAGGTCGACGTCGCGCAGTCCGAACTTGGTCGCGATCACCACCTCGTCGCGATTCTTGGCGACGGCCTCACCGAGCATCTCTTCAGACCGGCCGTTGCCGTATACGTCGGCGGTGTCGAAGAAGGTCACGCCCGCGTCCAGACACGCGTGAACGATGCCAGCGACCGCATCGGAGTCGATGCGCGTCCCGAAGTTGTTGCACCCCACGCCGAGCGCAGACACCGTCAGTTCGCCGATCGTTCTGGTCTCCACGCCGTCGAGGGTAGAGGCGGCGATACCGTGCGCTCGTGCCGGAGGGAATCGAAGTCGAGATCTACCGACGTGCGGCGTGCTCAGTGATCGGCCGCCGCGTCGCGAGCGTCGAGGCGACGCGGGGCTACCTACGCAGCGAGCTGTCCGCTCAGCACCTCCGCGATGCCATCGGTGAACTCGTCGTGGCGGATGTGCGACGGGTGGGGAAGCTCCTTCTGCTCGATCTCGGGAGTGGCGCCGGCTCGACGTCCACAACCGTCGGGCTTCGATTCGGGATGACGGGGCGATTGGTCGTCGACGGCGCCGCTCCGATCGACCAGTTGCTCTACACCACCAGCGCGACGGACCCCTCGCACCAGCGATTCGCTCTGGGTTTCGACCACGGGGCCTTGGCGATCGTCGATCCACGTCGCCTGGGTTCGGTCGAACTTGCTCCCGACGAGTCCGTTCTCGGCCCGGATGCTTTCGGTGTCACTGCCGCGTGCGTGACCACTGCGATGAAGGGCGGCCACGGACCGCTGAAGGCCCGACTGCTCGACCAGAGCCGGCTCGCCGGCATCGGCAATCTCATCGCAGACGAGACGCTGTGGCGCTGTGGGCTCTCTCCAACTCGGTCCGCCGGCGACCTCGACGAGAACGAAGCGGCGACGCTCGCGGCAGCGATCCGCGACACGGTGGCCGAGCTGCTCGATCGCGGTGGCTCACATACCGGCGACCTCCAAGAACACCGCGTGCGTGGCGCGCTCTGCCCTCGAGACGGGGCGCCGCTGCGACGGGACAAGGTGGGCGGCCGCACCACCTTCTGGTGTCCGGCCCACCAGGTGTGAGCGACCGATATCGCCGCTGAATCACGGCTCGGCCGAGCCCGCTGGCTACTCTCGCCGACGTGACGCCCGCCCCTTCGCTCGTGGCCGCCCTGGCCCAGCAAGCCCAAGACGAGGTGAGCTCAGGCGCGGGTTTCTGGTGGATCGTGGTCTGGATACTGGGCGGACTGACTGTGGGCTGCGGTATCGGCTGGCTGATCGTCAAGCGACGCACGGTGCCACCGGCCAAGCAGCCCTACGTTCCCCCCAACCTGCCGACGGGCCCGACGAGAGCACCGCATGTGAGATCCGCCGACCACGAGTCGTCGCGGTAGCGTTCGGCTATGGCAGACGGCTTCGATCCCGATGAGATGATCGCCCGATACCGTGAGCGAGCCGAGGCGGTCCGCAAACGCAATCTTCCCGCGGTGGGTGGTGAAGAACGCAAGCTCTTCATCGAGCAGGCCGAGACCGACTTCATGGATTACGCCATGATCGGCGACGCGACGGCTTCCTTCGACGACGGCGTGCTCACGCTCACGATCGATCTGCGCTCCGGAGGCTGAGGTGGCGCGGCGTCCGGTGGCCCCGGATCTGTCGTGGATCACCCGATTGCGGGACGAGGTGGCAACCCTTCCCGAGACGCTCCGTGCATTTCGCGAGACGGTGGAGGATCTGCGCACCGTGGCCAAGCGGCTCGAAGGGCTCACCGAGGTGATGGAACGTACCCAGGCCCACCTCGATGCGCTCGGCGTCACCGACTCGGCGCGTCAGCTGGACGACGCGGTCGTCGCCGTGGAGACGCAGCTGTCTGCATTGAGGGGAAGCGTGCCAGGAGGCGCCGGCGGAGCGCTCGACGATGCGGTGCAGCAGATGCGCAAGACGGCGAGCGACATGTCAGAGCTCGGCTTCCGCATGTTCGGTGTGAAGCCGCCCCGGGGCGACCGCGGGAGTAGCTGAGCGATTCGTCGTGGCGTTTGTCGCTGGGGCGGCAGTTGGTACAGTGACGATTCGCCCGCGGATGTAGCTCAGTTGGCTAGAGCGCAACCTTGCCAAGGTTGAGGTCGCCGGTTCGAACCCGGTCATCCGCTCCACCGACATCGCCCCGGTCAGACTCGCTCTGGCCGGGGTGTTCTGGTTCTGATGGGGAGGCTACGGCTGACGAGGTGGCGATGTGGGGTCTCCGGCAGGCGATGACAGGCGAGGAGGTCGCTCGATGAAACGACGGACGATTCTCGGGGTGTTGGCCAGCGCGACATTCGTGTTCGGCGCGTGTTCAGGGTCGGGTGACGGGGCCCAGAATGAGGTTCAAGCGGCCGGCGCAGCTGATGGGGAAGGCGGTGGCGATCCCGCTGTGACGACCCATTCCGTCAGAGCGACCACGGCACCACCAACGAGTACCGCGCCGTCGACAAGCACGGTGAGCGCCACGACCACCACCCTGCAGGCCACGACCTCGACGGTGACAACGAGCGCACCCATCGTCGAGCCGGACGTCTCGGAACCCGATGGGGCCGAGCCCGACGCGACCGCCCCAGACGACACCGAGCACCTCACCGATGATGAGTTGAAGGCCGAGATCGTGGCTGTCCTCGTCGATGGCGGGATCCCGCTCGAGCTCGCCGAGTGCGTCGCCGACGGCATCTTCGAGGCCGCCGCCGACCGAGATCAGATCAGCCGGTTGAGAAACGCCGAGAGCCCCGAGGACCTCGACCCTGCCGACGAGGAGGTCCTCGTCGAGGTCATGGTCGACTGCATCTAGTTCTCACGACCGGGGATGAGCGCCCCTGGCCGGCGAAGCCTCGCCCGTCATTTCCCGCGGAGACTGGCAAGCGAGCGGATCGACGAGGCGATGTCGTTGAGGATCGAGCTGACGCTGACCCGCACGGGCATTGTCCCTGCTAGTACGTCGGCGGTGAGGCCGGCACA
>Ga0209992_10000607_pt1 | contig 46651 bp, 49 predicted proteins | sample 2SBtaG_2_FD_182564 | JGI IMG/M metagenome (GOLD analysis project Ga0209992, IMG submission 182564) | Deep subsurface microbial communities from Kolumbo volcano to uncover new lineages of life (NeLLi) - 2SBTROV12_ACTIVE470 metaG (SPAdes)... | ecosystem: Environmental > Aquatic > Marine >... | reverse complement strand
CTGACCAAGAAATCCCATCTGAGCTTGGGTTCCCTGTTGAAGTGCACCTAACTGACCAGCAAGAGACTGTCTCCCTACAGCCTGCTCTGCAGCAGAGATGCCTTGTTGCCCTGCAGCCTGTTGCCTCAACCCTTCAAGACCAGACTGCATTTGAGCTTGTTCACCACGAACATCAGCTCGCTCAGCTCCTGCGAGTGCTTGTTGATCAAGCTGCGTCTCAGTGCCTATGCGATTCATGCGGGCCTGCTCGCCAGCACCAGCTTCAGCTCCAGCTAGAGAAGCTTCTGACTGTAGACCTACCTGCTGAGCTGCATCTTGAGCACTCATTCCTTGGCCGGTAAGACGCTCAAATGCTCCAGCTTTCTGCTGGCGAACTTGCGAATCAACCTGACCAAGAGCTTCTTGACGATTGCGTTCTATATCGGATCTTGCACGGTCTATTTGACCACGTATTGTAGTGCTGTCTAAACCACGAGACACGAGGCTTTGTTGCATTTGACCAACAGTTTTTTCAATCTGCTCATCAAATTGACGGTTAATACGATCCGTGGAAGCCTGACCCATCTGATCGTACATGCCTAATCCAGTTTCAGCACGTTGCCCGTATCTCTGTGCTCGTTCGTCCTGAACTCCTCCGGCAGCTCCTGCTGCCGTTTCTCTGGCAGCACCAAAATCAGAAGCTCTTTCACCAGCAGCTTGATCAAAACGACTACCGGCAGTGTCACGTATACCTTGAAAGCCTTCACGTACTTTTTCACCAGCAGTTCTGGCTCTTTCACCAGCATCCCTACCTAATCCTTCGTAACCTTCACCTAACTTGCCCAAACGGCCTTCTGCCCGAGAAGTTAAATCCTGAAGAGTTTGTTGGCCTAGCTGCCCAGCTCTTGCTTCCGCAGAGCTTGCGATGTCAGAGGCTGCGCCACGAGCCGCAGAAAAATCGCCCTTTACGCCAGCCTTACCTTTTTGAAATCTTTCACCAGCAGCAGAAATGTCACCAGCAGCACCTTCCCTAACTTCACCTCGGGCTCTCTGAAAAGCAGAACTAGCATCTCCAGAAGCCTTATCAAACGCTGCACCCGACTTACGTTCAGCCTCTCCAAAAGCTTCGCCTGCTTTACGCTCGGCTTCTCCAAATAACTGGCCTGCCTTGCCCTGCTGTTTAGAATAATTACCCAGAACAGATTCGGCATCTTTCTTTCTTGATGCTTCGTCTTTACTGGCTAAACTTTCATAACCAGCTTTTACCTTCCCTCTCCCAGACTCAATTGTCTTTCTTTGCTCAGCAGCTTCTTTTTTATACCGCCCAATAAGCTTTTCTACATCTTTACTACCACGAGCCAATAAGCCTTTTCTAGCTTCCGATCCAAGCTCTCCAACTTTTCCGGCGACTTTTTCGCCAAGTCCTTTAGCCTTTTCTCCTGCGGCATCTGCAAGCTTTCCCAAACGACTTTGTCGATCATCAAACCTACCAGTTGTATCTTGAACACGTTTAGCTCCTTTCTGCAGTACATCTGTTCTAGTGCCATCCGCAATGTCTTTCATGGCAGAAGAAACATCGCCAGAAAGACCCGCCATTGCTGTTTCTAAATTACCATACCTGCTATCAAGAGCATCTAAACGAGTTTTTTGCTCATTAACTAATTGATCGTATCCACGGATTATTTGCGCATACCGATCCTCATTGGCTTGATTACCTTTTAGACGCGCAGTTTCAAACTCGGAAATAACTCGTTCAATTAAGCTTTGTCTGTAATTAACTTGCTCACCGACAGTTTTCTTGCCCCGACTGGGGTTTTTTTGATCTGCGCCCATTAACCTAATCCCATTAAGGAGTTCATCATTTTAAGTTGTTGTACAGCAAGTCCAGGGTTGCCTATCATTTGCTCGCCCATGCCATAGTCTTTTTGCTGAAAGGGTCTCATCCTTTCAATCTTCTTTCTTCCTTGACCGCCCCTTGCAGCCATTGTTGTCTGCGAATTGTCGATGTTTGTCTTTTGCTGATTGTATGTGCGACTGTAATCCCGATCACCGCCTCGGTAAGTGCTTCTATTGACATTGTGGGTTGTGGTGTTAAAGGTGTCACCACCAAACGTCGGGCTATAAGTAGTCGGATTGAAACCGCCACCACCGCCATCGGGGCCTGAAGGCAACCCTCCGGTATCGACACTTTCACCACCACCTCCAAAACCACCAGCAGGAGGTATTGGCATTCCACCTGTAGGGGAAGCAGGCATAGGTGCAGCAGGCATACCTCCACCCATGCCTGGTGCAGGTGCATAACCTCCCGAGTTTCCAGCAGGTGCTTGATGTTTACCGGAAACTTGGCCGGGATAACCTCTCGGGTTAATCTTTGGTCCCATATACATTCGACTCATATCATTAACTCATCTGCGTAAGGGTTTCTTCGTACCAGTTGCCGTTGTAAGCAATGCATAGCTTTGCTGTTGATCCCGCACCAAACAGCAATACAATCTCTCCATCAGCAGGACTAGTGCTTAAGTCCGTTGAATCAGTTTCATCGCTAGTAACTACTGGAATAGCTACAGCTCCATTAAGTGTAATTTGTGCAGGATCAGTTAACGCTAGGCGAGCATTAGCACGCCTAGCTCTCGGAGGAAACTTTGGACCTCTGTTGAGTCCACCAACTAGTCCACTCATTACCACTGTCTCCCTCTTGGGCCATCAAAGCTATTTAGCTCAATCCCCAAAAATTCATATGCCCAAGCTTCGTTGTTGTCGTCATTTCTTATTTTAATGTATATGTCATGTCCCACAGCGCGCCTTCTTTCAGACTTATTCCTGCCAGCAGACCAACTACCAGTAAATACTGTCTGAGCTGATGCCGATGCCTCAGCAAGCTGAGCTGTTTCCGCTGCATAAACGGTAAAGTCTACGTCACTGCTTCCAGTCGCTATTGCCGCCTTCATGTCAGTAAGCATAATCTTAGGGCGATTAGCTAGTTGAATTGGCCCAAGATAGACAAAGCTATCTATAGCAACGCCATCATCGGCTGTAGCCGGTGTGGTGTAATCAAATTTTCTTACATACCCATCCTGACCGCCCAGCAAAACAGTTCGGTCGGCAGCAGCATCGCCATCAAACGTGTGCACAGACACAGGATTGTGTGCCGCCGTTGCAAACTTGTCAGGCCACCAAGACTGATTTCTAACATCATAGTAAAAGTTTGTTGTCGCCCCACCAGCCAGCGGAGTTAAGAAAACGTAAAAACCACGTTCGATGTCACTCCAAGCCATACGTACTTGTGTCGTATCTGCGTTAAAAGCATTTAAGCGTTCAGGTATTTGTTTTTCGCTAATGTTTTGCGGAGGAGAACCAGGCTGCATTTGATACACACCACCCCGTGAACCAAAGAAATAAACAATCCCTTCAGGAGACTTGCAATAAGGCCTTCCAAACGGAGCACCTATTGTGTCCGACACTAAGTCAAGCCTACCACCTTCAGCTGGGTCACCAGTCATTTGGTAGATTGTATGATCACCAAAGAACAGCAAAATGTCATCGCTATACGGGCACATAGCATTAATAATGTCAGGGCTTTTACCTGCGTCCGCATTGTTACCAGCTACGGCCTGTATGGCCGTAGGAGTAGCTGGAGCATAGTTCCAATCTCTTGCATCACCTACTTTAGACATGTACCAGTTGTGCGGATCGGTGCTAATCCCACTACAAACAATACGCCCCCGCCAAGTTTCAATAAGGCGAGGTTCATTGCTGCTATCAATTGGAAGAGAGCCAGCCGAAGCTGACCATGTAGCTACAGTGTTAGTTGATGCAGTCCACTGCTTCGTAGAAGCGCCATCGGCAAAGTACACAACACCAAAAAGTTGTGCCGAGAATATTGCTGGAACAGTAGAAGACAAAGCTCCAGATCCATTAGTGGCTGTAGTAAACGTAGACGACGTTACCCTTGCTACAGTACCATTAGTAATTGCGTAGGTATACACCGTCCTCGCACCAACCTCATTTTGGTTGGCTGGGGTAGCTCTAGCTACAACTTGACCAATATCTTGTACTTTGCCATCAGCTGTTCGTGCGTCTACATACTTTGACAACCCAGCACGCTGGCCACCACGAGAGCGACCAGTAGAAGGTTCCCAAGCACGAACATTCTGACACTCGGCGGTGCTGTTACGTGGTTGTGTTTCAAAACCTGTAGACTCCACTAAACCAAGATTAGGCCAAGGCATATCAAACCTTGTCCTTAATCTTGCCATTAGCTTAAAGCGCCACCATTATTAGCAAAGACATTCCAAATTAGATCAGCACCTAATTTAGTGCTAATAAAACTAACAGTGTCGCCAGCGTGAGCACAGGTCATTTGAACGGTTTGCGTCCCGTCAATAGAACCAATCTTTGTTGCTGAACCAGTAGTATCACTTGTTGAACCAGTGATCACTAAATTATTTGTGCCCTTAGTCTGGAAGTTCACTGTAATGACAATGCCTTCACGCTCTGGGTTAGCTAGTACACGAGCACCGCCACCACTTGCGCTGGTAGAAACCACGTTGCAAATACCAAAGGTGCGATCAACAGGAATAACCCCATTTGCGCCCGGATCTTCGATAAGAAGCTCTGGTTCTCTTGAAAGTTGTTGAAGAATATTATGGCCTGACATGGATATCCCTTTACGAAATAATGTGTAGTGCAGCTGTGCCAGCTGCGTTTGCTTGTAGTTTTAAGAATGCAGCACCTTCTATAGCACTGTCAAGTGCATAAGATTTGCTATGAGCTACTGTGGTCGAAACCGCACTTCCGCCGCTATAAAGCTGCTGGTAAGTTCCATCTTCTGAATTAGCTACCCAATAAGTAATTGCAGTAATTGAAGAACCGGAAGGAACATTTATAATTCCTTTGCGAAATCCTGAAAAAACAATAGACGTTGAATTGTCTTTGTCATCACTAATAGTGACAGACGAAAGCAACATGTTTTGTGGACTAATAGTTGACATGTATCACCTATGGGTTTGTATCGTAAAAGGCACTTCCATTGTACTTTACAACGTCACCATTTACATAACGATTGTCTTGTTCTGTCATCATCACAGTATCACTAGCGTCTCGGTTATAGCCAGCGACATCTGGAGTGTTGATTTGTTTGTCGTAAGCGATTGATGCCTGCAATCTTTGCATGAAGTTAGCTGCATGAATACCAGCATTGTTTTCCTGACGAGCTTCAGCAACTGCCAAACAACTAGCAAGTATTGTTTCCGCATGAGCCTCACCTCCCAATGGGTACGGATAACTTGCCGTAAGTTTTGCTGGGAGAGCATGGTACCGATAAGAAACCGTATACGCTGCATCGGGAGTAGGCCACAACATTAATTGGAATCGCTGGCCATTAGATCCATCACTACTTATTGGCCGAATAGCCATAAAGCGTGGATCAGATTGCTCTGATCCGCTGTCTCGTTGACGAAGCAATCTTATGCGAGCTTCACCAGTCGTTTCAATTGGGCTCCAGCGATCATCGCTAGTAGCATAAGTCGCTACACCAATCATCCCACCAAAATTAGCCGACAAAGTATAGTCCTTTGTTCCAGCCACGGTAGAAAGAGTAGTAGTAGGCTCCATAAAAGACCATTTATATCCTTTTGGAGCTAACCCTCCTGGAGAAGGATGGTAAAATTGACGTAGGCCAGAATTAATAATGTCATCTATTTGAGTTAATTCATCTGCAGACCAATTTCCCGAAGTACGTTCTCCGAGCCAATACCAGCCGACTTCCTTTCTCAGGTCAGTCAATCCAAGAGACAACGATGACTCTGTGCTGGTATCAGCCGGAGAACCAATTGTCTTTATCGTAAACTGGACCGGAACAGCTGATGTGTGGGTAAACAACAACCCTACTACAGCTGCGGTCATTTCTGCCGCAGTTAAATTAACTGAGTATTGACCGTTCCCTTCTTCTGCAATGGAACCTGCAATGGAAGCCTGTGTTCCACCGTCTTTTGTAATGAATTTACCTATGCCTGAAGCAGCCCCTGTTAGGGCTGCTCCGGTAGTCTTATTGACTAAGCCAAAAGTAAATCCAGTTACAGCTTCATTGCGTACAAAGCTCATGAACTAGCCTTTTTTCTGGTTGTTGTTTTGGGTGCTGTTTGCTTAACGCCGCAAACTATTGCAATTTGAACTGCAAAAGGAAGCGGGCCATTTTGTTTTTTGTGGTAGAGATTGTGCGCCTTATCAATAGCAAGCTTTTGTGCTTCCGTAAGCCCACCAGTCGCTTCTTCTATTTCTTCTCTAAAGTTTTCCATATTCCCCTCCTAAAAAACTGGGAGAGAAGGAAGGAAGGAGCCTTCTCCCCCAGCGACGAAAAACAGAAGACGACTAATTGTCGATCTGCTCTACCTGATAACAAGCAAGCCAATCCACTGAACCGACTGTTTGCGTAGTCCCTGCGGACTGCACAACAACCGATGGTGTCATAGGTTTCGTTACAGCAATGTTGGTCGTGATTTTGTCACCAGCGACACCATTCACGTAAGGTGTGATTGAACTCACACCATCAACAACAAAGCCTAACTTCACGTATGTTCCATCAACAAAGGTATGGGCAGTCCCACCAGAAGTGACAGAACTATCGTTAGCAGTCACACCAATTGCCAACAAGTCAGCAGTGATGCTCTGAATACCGATGTAGTCAGAAGAAGTGTTTGCACTCCCAGTAATGATGGACGCATCCGTCTCAGAAAGACCTAAGAAGAAGTCGAATGTCCCAGCACCAATAGTGGTAAGTTTCAAACGAGCTTCAAAGTAAATCTTGCTGTTGGCGTTTGGGATGAACGAGTCAGCCCCAGTTGCACCACCGTACTGAATTTGCACACCTTGGTCATTGGCTGCCGCACCACTATCCATAGTGAGAACACCGCCCTTGGCGTCAGCCAAAACAGCAGTCCCGGAAGTAGCGTTGCTAACAACCCAAGGCCCTTCGTCGTTAAACGAAAGGTAATCATCAATAAATCCGAAGCCTTCGTCAATAGCGCCAGAATTAATCTGGGCTAATGGAGTCTGGCTCCAGATGTTGGCCGACAGTCCTCTTAGAAGTTTGCCAGCACCACGTTGTGGTTTTAAGTAAAGGTCTCCCATTTGGGTTACCTCCTTTCAACTAAAATTACGCTTTGTACAAGACGAAGAGTTTACGACGGTTGTAACATACGAAGTTACCCCAAGTATCCATATGTACTTCTCGCACAGTGTGCTGACGCGCTGCCTGCTGTGGAGCATGGCGGAGCATCTTACGACCCTTGCGGAAGAAGAACTTGAACACTCGGAGATTTACTCCGTAAAACGGATCGCTGGAATCATTGTTCTGCAGATAAGGAACCCACACAACAGGATTACCCTTGATAACTACAGATCCAGCATATTTGCTAAGATCAGCACCAAGGTTGTCATTACGACTTTCCAACAATTTCTCTAGGTCTGCCAGAGTGTTGTAAGTAGTAAAGAACATCCAGTCAGAATCTCCCTTGCCACCAGCAAGTTCTGCGAACTGTTTAGGAGCCTGGAAGTGAGTAAACTCACAAGCTTTTCGGATCTTGGCAACAAGATCGTCACGACTTGCAGAAGTATAATTACCTGACCAGTTTTTCCAGTTTGCTACATCAGCAACTTTAATACCACCAGCACCATTGGTGAATCCACTTGGATCTCCACCAGTGAAACCACCGGCAGGGGTAGTTGCCGACTTCTGAATCCAGAAAGGAATACCAGAAGGCAAACGAGGAGACTGAGTAGATGACGAAGGAGCACTCCAAAGAGCCTCTTCCATCAATTCAAACCAATCGTTATACATAGAATGCTCACGCACTTCTACTTCACGAATGATCGTTTCTCGGTCAGATTGAAAAACGTCTTCATCTACATCGTAGCTAAAATTGACCGTACTTTTAGTCCACTGCTGCTTAGCTTCAGTGGTTAGGTCTTTTACGCTAGTAGTGTCAACGGAATAAAGTTCACTAAACTTGGCAGTCCCAGTGTTAGCTGTTTGGACTTTCCAGTTAAGTTGTACGCCGCCCTTTTCGGGGTCGGCTGCTTTGCCATTTAAGAACTTGGACGCAAAAATGTGGTGTTGTAAATCTAGTGAAAGGTCAACCCACTTTCGCTTCTTGAAGTTGTCCAAGGTCAAATTGACAAAATCGTCTAATTGATCTGGTAGCAATGGCATATTGCTCACTCCTTATAAAGTTTCATCACATATCACCATTTTCCCTTAAGAAACCGTCAAAGGCTTCTTTGAGAATAGGATCATTAATCGGATCGTCGGTTGGAGCTGGAGAAGCCTTTCTAGTAGCTGAGCCACCACCAAGTTTTCTTTTTGCTGCTTTCCGCAATCTGTCATTTGTTCTGCGACGGTTTAACGAATCTATTTCATTGCCAAATAAGGCACGGTATGATTGTTCGACAAGTTGCTTGTATCCAGGTGTCTGCTGTCCTGACTGCTGATAACCAGTAGCTAGAACAGTCATTTGATCAAACAGAGAAGACATGTTTGCTGCCTCCGCACTGTTTGGATCAAGATCCTGAAAAGGCTTATCGCCAAACAAGTTTTTGTGCTTAAGGTCTTTAACTGCATTGTTAAATTGATCTAACTGCCCTTGAGCCATCGACTGTGATTGCTCTCGGTAAGCTTGATCAACAAACTGTTGCTGATAATTAATCTGTTGGCGAAGTTGATCAACCTGACCATTGAAAGAACCGACAATGTTGTCAGCTAAACCATCAATAGCAGATCGAAGACCCTCGTCGTAATCATCACCAAGTTGGACCCTAAACTGATCAGCAATTTCTTGGACTGTAGGGACATTATCACCTTGAGTACCTTGACCCTGCTGTTGTGCGTATTGTTGATTGTAAGCCTGTTGGTACTGTTGTTCCCCCAGGATAAACTGATCTACGACACGACTTAATGCTTCTTGGCTTGAAAAATCATCTGTATTGAGACCGTAGTACTCTGCAGCTTGACGTAACTCCCCAGAAACGGTGGGTTCGGAAGTGGAACTATCAACACTATCCGTATCTATATCTTGGACTGTTTCTTCAGTTGTTTCAACGAAATTATCGTCAGATTCTATCTCAATCCCACGTTCTTCATTAATTTCATCAATTACAGCTAAATCGGAATCAGTTAGTTCGACTACTTCATCTTCTTGTTCTTCGCTCATTTATGCTTCCTTAATCACTATATCCGCCATCACGGTCACGCAAACCACGATGTTTTAAGTACTTAGCCCGTTCTCTACGAGAACTAAAAACAGCTGTACCATCTTTTTTGAAGTCAACGCCAGTAAAGCCATGCTTTTTAGCGTCACCTCTAAATTCTTCGACTTGATTACTATGAACAGCAGCTGCCACGCTAGACAATCCAGTACTCCAAGCGTTTGTACCTAAACGGCGAGAGTTTTTAGTGGCATTTTCTTTGCCGTACTCCGGGGCTGGCTCATCATGCCAACCCAGATCACCTTTTTTATTCCGGTAATAGTATTTCTTCCTAGACATCAATAACTACCTTTTTTTGTGTTTCAATCCAGCAATGAGCCCCACAAGACAAAGGCTTGTGAGGCCTGTAAACAATCCGAGCTATCTCAGATCCATCATCATCTACAATTACAGCTTCATGAGCATAACGATTGCTTTTATAAGTCTTTACAGTAAGAACAGGGTCTATTTCCTGCTTTTTCTTGTTTGACTTAATTACATGCTGGTTTACATGAACAATCGTTTTCATTAGTACTTTTTGCTCCTCATTTTTTTGCCAGTTTTAGCAGCGTGCTTTCTTGCTGCAGTTTTACCTTTTTTAGTGTAACTAAACTTTTTCTTTCCTACTTTTGGCATTTTAACCTCCTGCCGGTGTTCGACCCATTTGAGACATTTGTTGCTCATTTGGCTGACCACCTTGTAATAATTGTTGCATAACGTGACTTCTTGAATCTCTTGTTCCTCCAGTAGGAACAGATCGTCGGATGTTTTCTTTTACCGTGTGCTGAGGCTGTGGAGCTTCAGCAGGTTCAGGCGTAGGTCTATTCTCTTTCATTTCTTCAAATACAACAATTTCTTTCAATCTAGGTATGTCAAGAAGTTCGGAATACAAAAGAGTCAATTCTTGAAAATCAATTGAACCGCCCGATTGCATCATGTTTTCCTGCATAGGCATTGCTATTTGAGTAACAAATTGAGTTATGTTGTTTAGCTTTTCTGAAGGTGACTTATACATCATTGAATAAGGTTCAATTTCAAAATTGTATTGTATGTAATCACCTTCACGCATTTCGGGAGTCCAGGTTGTCTGGAAATCAACGCCAGCAATCTGGTAGTTTGTCTCCATTTCAGTGGCTTGATCTGACCACAAAAGCCAACCTAAATCACGACAAATGTTAGTTGTGAAATCAACAACACGATACTGCATGTTAGCTTCACGTTTGGAAACAGCTCCATGAATCAATTTGTCTTGAGTAGCTGTGTCGCTCTGCGGACCCAAACCAGCCATCATTTGGAGATTGCCAGCCATGCGGTCAAACTGCTCTTGCATGTTCATGCTAAACGCTTGGTTTGACTGATCAACTCCACCCATTTTTAATACATTGACTGACTCTGGATTAGACACCCTTGTCCATTCACCGTCACCTGCTCTTTGCAATCTCTGAGCATCTTCGTGAGCACCGTCTTGATAAAACGGAATGTCCTTCTGCCTTTGAGCTTGACGTTTTTGTTTCCGAAGGAGGCCATTGATAATGTCATTCAAAGGTTTGAGGTTCATTGCCGGAGAAACGCCCATGATTTGATCAGGAACTTCTGCTGCAAGAGTAAGTATGTGGAACGGGCCACTTTCAGGGCCCTCCCAATTAACAACACGCACTGGCGGAGAATTGCCGCCAACTGGGAAAGTAGCAACTATGTTTTCATGAGGCAACCAAACATCCATTAACTCTATTTCAGGTTCGTAAGAATCTGGTTTAGACTCACCAACAAAAGAATCTCGCAATGGCTTGTCAGGACGATGATCCATCATCCCAGATTCTCTTGTCGCTTTAGGTAAGTTTTTTAATACGTCCTGATCAAAAGAAGTATCTTGCTCTGCCTTGGAACGAGCCATTCGATACTTGTTTAACGCATACTTTATCTTGTTCCAGCTAGGAGCTTCTAAATCGTAAACAAAATCGTCGAAGCTTATGTTTTCTGCGTAAGGCTTGCCAGGATCTACCCACTCATCTTCACCTTCAAGCTCAACTAAACCAGACTCAGCGGTGTAAACTTTAACGATCCCCATACCAAAGAAAGCTTCTAAAACCGCTTTGCGAAGCGTTTCTTCAAGATGTATCTCTTCAATTAGGTTATTCAAGCTTCTTTGGAAATGATGCGCAAACCAACTGAGATCAGGATATTTACTACTGACCAATATTCTAGGACGATTGGCAGCTAAAGACATGGTGTAAGTTTCTGCAGTCTGATACATGAGATTCATTATGATCTCAGCAGTTGGTGTATCAGAACCTTGGTTGTAATAAGTACCTACATAATCTTTAACTAGATTTTTGCGTAGCTCTCTAAAAGGGCGAAGATTCCTAGTAGAGTATTCAATGCACTTAAATAACTTAGCTCGTTCACTTTCTTTGTATATGTCCATTATTCCCAACCAGTGTTTGCGTGTTTTTTGAGTTCGGTTTCACGTTTAAGAAATCTCCAAGCCATACTGCCAACAGGTGCAGTGTCTCGTATTTCTTCTATTTTAGGGTTCTCACTAGGTGGTCTTTCTTGAACAGCGTGCCAAGCAATGGCTGCAGCGATAACTCTGTCTCCATGCGATTGGCCTTTTGCGGAATCGTCTTGCGTTTTTATACTGCGAGAATGAACAACCTTACCGTCCTTGTAAACATACTGGCGACACTCTTCTAGCAGCTTATTAGAACGGATTACATACTGTCTTGATTGTACAGCACTACTCATCTTTGAGAGAACTGATAATTTGTTTTTGTCGTTACTGAACCACCCAGGATTTTTTGTCTTCTTCTTAAAAGAACGACCTTCAGCGTTTCTAAAATAAATGTTGGGGTAACAACGATCTAAAACCTGACGGCCAAAAGCACCACCCGGAGGACCGTTCATTTCCCATATCAAATAAGCATTATTAAACCAACGGCAAGCAGAAATAACTAAATCTGCAAATGCTTCTGGTCTAAGGGTATTTGTAGCAAATTCCGCAACCTGTTCGTTCGTAACACGATCCACCACAAAACACACGCTATTGGAACTGTAAGAACCTCCGAGCCCGGCAGCAATGTCACAACCGACAACATACTGGCCGGTAGAAAGGGGCCTCCCCTCTGCGTTGCGATGGCACCAAAGCTTCCAAGGACCGTCTTGCGTTTCATTAAAGTCAGGCTCAAGATCGTCTTCGTCGTAATGTAAAATCCCAGTAGCGTAAGGAGTAACCAGATTCTCTTTTCCAATTTCGTATAAATCCTTTCCGAATATTTGGTATTCAGAACCACCGTAGTCACGATCTAATTCTTGAGCAATTGACTGAGGAGTAGCCCCAGGCCGCATACATTCTTGGTCGTAATAAGGACTCCTAAACTTTCCGTCTTTAACAAAAGGATAGTCTTCAGGGTAATCAAACGTATTATCAAGTATTTTGACAATTCCGTCGTCACTTGTATAAAGACCCCTTTTTCGAACAGGATGTTCTTTCCAGTCCATAATGACTTTTATCATGTTTGATTCTTGGTGCATTACATCGTAATAAGCACCGCTTGCACCTTTCGGTGTAGACACAAACATTCGGCAATCGGTTGCATGTTGGGTAGCTGCAAGAGCTTTGTAATCATCGCCGTTTGGAAAAGCCGCATACTCATCAATAGCAATGCACTTTTTACGGCCACCACGGAAAGCATCTTCCGTTGTTGAGGCACCTTCAAACGTAGATCCGTTGTTCTGGTTTTCCATCAACATTGCTGTTCGGTAAACTTTAGGTCTCATCCAAGGCGGAAGGCCACCCTTCCCGCCGTCACCAGTAAGTAAAAAATCCAACTTCCACATCAGCGTATCTTTCTTACCTGGCTTGTCTACAAGGTCAGCTGTACGAGACATAATTCCAAAACTACTGAAATCATGAAACATCCACTGGTAAAACAATAACGTAAGAAACATCCACGTTGCACCAAGGTCACGAGACTTTTCAATGCCAATGTCATTTACGCCAAGTGCGTCATTCATAATGACAAAGTCACGATCTTGGTAACCATAAGTAAGAAACGGTATTACATTAGAGGTCGTCCCCCGTAAACGGGACGACCGTGGTTCGTACAACCAACAAAAAGCGTTAATAAAAAACAGTATGTCTTCTTTGCACGCAGTGAATAAAACACGTTGTCGCTCAACAGTATCAGCCCATTTAAGCAAATCCCTGCGATACTCTAAGTTCGATTTATAGTCTTTTGGAACTTGTTTGTATAAAGTCATATGTTGGCTAACATCTCTTCTATTTGATCAATCGTATGGTTAGTAGCCTTCATCGTTTTGTCTTCGTCTTTGTTCGTGTTGATTTTCATCTGTTCACGAATGACAAGCTCCATGAATTTAGTCTGGTTTCCAACTGCCCAAACTACCATGCTCCAAGCACCGGGTGTTGGTGCCTGATCTGGAACAACGAGCCATTCATCAACCTCTCCCTTGCACTTGTGAAGGTTGTGAAACACCCAAGCAATGTCTTCAGGTAAATCCGACTCATTTATGTCATATTCACCAAGCTCGTCAATTAAATCCAGCTGTTCTTTCTGAAGCCTAGCAGGAGCTCTCTCTTCTTCCAGTCGCTGTTTCTCTTGCTTCTTTTCCTCCTTCGCCAACTGTTGTTCCTGTATCTGTAGCCAATCGGCCTGTACTTCCCTCTCTTTGTCCGGTCCTTCATACCCCATTTCCACACACGCCTTGTAGGAAGCGTTTTTCTGAGTGTCACCTTCTTCAAGTAAACGGTCATAGATCTCACGGAACAAATGATATCTTTGCTCACGTTTCATCCGATCTATGAATAAAGCCCAACCCGGTCTTTTGCGTTGTTTAGCCATGCGTTTTGAATACCACGTGCTTAATTATTGCGTCAGTATGAGTAAAGGACAAAGCAATGATGTCTGCGTCCATTTCAGTTGCTGTTAGGTTAATGGACCATTGTCCATTACCTTCGTGAACAGCAGAAGCGGAGGTGTTTCCCTGAGTGCCGCCGTCTTTAGTGATTTTAGTTGTGACAGATCCGCTTGTTACTGCAGAGCCATCACCTTTGTTAACTAAGGAAAATGTGTAGCCTGTCACAGCAATCGCTTTGCGGAAAAGGTCTTCCGTAGCAATGTTGCCAATTATCTCGTTTGCTGAGACATAAAACTGAATAGTCGGATTAGCTATTCCCATACCACGAGTAACAATAAACTCAATAGTATTTGTTCCAACAAAGGCAGGTACGATTAAATCTTTTATTGCCATTTTTACTACTTGCGTTATTGACGAAAATCGTTAAAATCTTCTAGTACTTAGGCTGGCCCATAAGGCCAGCCTTAATTACTAAGTACTTAAGTACTAGCTGGCTCTTGTTCTAGAAGTCGGACTTGCGGCATCGTTAATAGTCCAAGTCATAGCTGTAGTGCTACCATCTAGCTTTTTGCCTGTTATTGTTGTGCTGCTAACAGAAAACTCGCTAACAGCGCAATTAATCATATACAGCAATTGAGCCGGTGTAGCTGCAGCACCATCAGAAGCGTAGCTTTCTGTCTGAGCTGTAGTCCACATAGCATCCATTTCGGCTTTAGTTGGTGGATCATAAGCAGTGAGTGCGTCAGCGCACTCACTCTGAACCTCAGCATCCCAGGAACTATTCCATGGCACAGCAGATAATCCAGCCCCTGCCGACCCTATTTCAGCAGTGTCAGTCAATACATCCGCTAAATACTTTCCAAATGTTCCCGAACTAGTGTGACCACTAGCAGCTTCATCCCATACTGCATCAGCAACCGCTGCTGCTGTAGGTGCAGATCCTCCACCGCCTGTTGTCCAAGCAGCATCACCTCTATCTCGGAGAGCCTGCAAGCTCTCTGTCGTGTTCACGTAATCATCCCAGTCAGCAGTAGATTCCTTACTGACCAGTTTAGCGATAATAGAGTTGTCTGTGACATCTGATCCAGCCACGGAAGCCGAAACCAAGTGATCTAAGCCATAAGTCTCTATAGCCGCATCACAAGCAGCATTTATCTGATCAGTAGCGTCAGAACCCTCAATCTGCGTCACATTAACGCTCAGGGTGTCCTGTATGCCGTTTACATGGTTATTGGCATCGACAGTCGGCAAACCACCGTTAGCCGCAGGATCAGCGTCTGGAAGCCTTTCAAACTGTATGGTTATTGGCAAAACAACTATGTCTGATGTACTGCTTTTCCCTGCCAATGTCCCTATATTGCAGTCTGTTTCTGTGGCGGTCAGGGTTATCTTATAAACCCCAGGGACATTTGTTGAATCCACTTCAGACGAACTGTTGGTTGGTGCAGAAGCGGAACCGTCTTTTATCCAACGCAAAGTAAGGTTCCCATTATCGCCCGTTTTGCCCACATTGTTGCCCGTATCCCAAGCAACAAAAGTGATTGTCATTGCTACGTTTCTTGTCGCCATTATGTACTCATCCCGTTAATAAATAGGGTTACTGGTATTTTTGCCGAAGAGCCTCCTCCACCGGAAGCATCGTTAGTTTCAAGGTAGGCTATTGTTACGTGCATCTCATCCGAAGCACCCATGCCTGAACCATCACCAGCAATCATTGTTAATCTTAATTTTAGAGCAGTCCAATCGCTAATTGACACACCAAGTCCGCTAAACGTATGGGACAAATCCCCCCAACCACTGGTAGATACGCTAGAAAACGTGTTTGACACACGAGAAGTAGAGCCTTCTAGAAGCTCCACCTTGAGCTGGGGAGGGTTTCCTGTATAAGCATTGTCTGACGTTTTAGCCCTAGCTTTAAGATAGGCATTACCAGACGTAGGCGCGCTAATATTGCTTAATTGCACAATACAAGCCTCATTACTGCCGTTGTCAGTAACCTTAATGTACGTCGTATCGTCATCTGCGCTGGTTTCGTCAATACTCGTATATAACGTCCCACCACCAGATTTGTCTGTCCAGTTACCGTCCGTGTCGTCAGCATCTGGTCTAGCATATTGGGCCATTATTCGTCTTCCTCTTCTAAATCAGTCAAATCCTGGAATGATGCCAAATACTGTGCCGAACAATGCTTGCAGGACACCATTGCAGGGTAAAGGACATATTCTCCCTCATCGTCCGTTTCACCCTCTATCCTAGTCTCTATGTACTCTTTTTCCATAGCAATGGCTCTTTCAAAGTTCTCACGACCACAATTATCACAGTCCCAACGGAAAGCGTGGTGGAGACGAGCAATCATATTTTCCAAGCCGGACATAATCAATCCTCCAATAAGAACCATTCTACTCCATAGGGTCGAAAAATACATTCGCTAGGAACGGTGGCTATATTAAAGGTACTTAAGGGTGGCAGGGGGGGTCTGGTTCGCGTGTGTTCCTATCTCGTACCTGTTCCTTAATTTTAACGGCTCCCACTGGCCGCCCAAGCCACTTAGACCGGACACCAGCACCAACGGGCCACAGATCAGCGACGACCCCGCAGCGTCAGCCGTAGACGATCAGCCGTCCAGAGCTCCGGAGCCGCCCATGGCCACGAAGAACTAGCCCACCCCACCCACCACCTCACCACCAGACCAGCCGCCAGCCCTTCCTGGTCATTGAAGCCACTAACGCACCACCACCCAAAGCCCTTAGACTCTACGACTCTACGCTCCCTAGAAATACTTGGGATTATTTGCGATATTCACTCTGTACACGTGTAGACACCACTGGACACAGGCCGACAAAGCGTCTAGGCTGTAAATCAAAAAACTTACTACTCACTAATTAGGGGCAGAAGCCCCAGAAAGGAAGGGCACCAATGGGAGCCTACAACAAGCCGACAGAGTTCGAAGAGATCATTAACCGCGTACAGCGAGCGGAGGATCTAGGCGAGGGAGGCAACCAGCGCGACCTGCTTGGGTCAGCCTTCAAGCGTCTGGCTATCCTCGTAATGGATCGCCACTATATGGCCGGTCACTCAGATCTAGACGCAGCACGCCACATGATCGACGTTGCCAAAGAGGCAGCAGACCACTACCTAACCACCAGTGAAGGAGAATAGAACCAATGGCAAAATTACCCGAAACCATAACCGTTGAGATCCGACGATCAGAAGCCCTTGCAATCATAGGAGCGGAGGCAGAGGCCGACTTTGCCGAGCCCCTCAGTTGGGTTCAAAAGCGGATCTATAAGATCCTAACAGCAAATATAAACCAGTACGATTTACAACTATTAGAAGAGGGAGCCAAAGAATGAGCGATTTTACCACAACAGCACACCCCGAATTTTTGCAGGTCATTGCTGATCTACGCATTGCGCACGCAGCGCGAACGGAATTTGATTCACCATCCAGAGAGCGTACGCACGTAAGGGAGGCAGCGTTAGCGCTTCTCAGGGTCAGCCTTGATCTACTAGCCCAGGCGCGGCCGGAGCGAGAGTTAGACGGATTAACGAATGAACTAGTTGATTGCTTTATTTACGACTTAAACGAATACGCAAAACACAAGAGGAGTGCAACCAATGAGAGTAACTAGAGACACAATAGAAGCAGCCGACGCCTACCTAAAGGTGATGGACGTTGACACCTTCAACGAACTAATCTGGCAGATTATGCAGAGTGAAGATATCGAACTAAGCCAGCGCCCCATTGTGTTCGCGCATGATGCGGCCTTAGATCTGGCAAGCCGGTTTGAAATATTCAACGAGGATCTGAGCGAACAGGAGCAGATAGATACCAGCGCCGCCGATATCATTGAACAGCTTGAACAGTGGATAGGAGGTGACCCCGACCATCAGGCGCTTTATCAGCTTATCGGGCGTGCCGTGGTTCAGTTCTTTATCACCCGTAAGCCAGAAGAGTTAGCAGGCTATCACAAACAAGCAGCCGACCAGCTACCGCCGGTTATACGCCTCCGACTATTCCCGCATGATATCCCTAATCCAGAGGAGTTCCAGAGGTAGCAAGATCAGCCGCCGGAAGTCCCAGGCGCAGCCCTTACCGGTTGCGGGCGGCCTTTACAAACTGTTTTTATTAGGAAGGTTTAGCAATGGCTTTAGAAAAGCATAGCCCTGAGTGGTTTACAAGTAAGCTGGATAGGTTTTTATATATCCAGAAGGAGCGGCGCGAGTACGATAGACTTTTTGAGGAGTACGTTAAAACGATTTCTGACGAGTGGTCGGCACGAGGCCACAAGCTCCAGCACATTCAGCACTTCATAAAAACCGCCGGAACCTACTACAACGACCGTTCCGAAGAGTGGCACGGCGTGCCGGAAGAAGACGCCAAATATAGATTCTATGCAAGTATCGAAGAAGACCTTTTGCAGTTCTTGAAAGATCTATTGCCCACGTTAGCGGATTATCAATTCAAGGGAGGCGCTAAGTCATGAAACAAGTATTACAAGACACCATAAGCAAATTTAAGAAGGGGAGCAGGGCGTTAACCCTGCTCCCTGCAGGAGACCCTGACGGCTGCAAGGGTTGCCCCGTGGCATCTGAGTGTTACGCCATCAGCATTGGTAAACACCGGCCATCGGTGCCGCAGAAATACCGCAAGAGGTCAAAGGAGGTGCAGCCCTCCGCATTGGTAAGGTTAGCCGAGTATGAGATAGGGCACGCACTACTAGCCGAGGAGGTTATACCGTGGTTCCGTTGGAATCCGCTAGGGTCTAGCCCCAGCCTATCAGCCTTGAAAGCCCGCAAGGATCAAAAGCAATTCTTTGCAGCCGCGCGAGATCTAGCCCAGGCGCTTAACGAGGCTAACATACCGCAGCACTGGCCGATACAAGGAGCCGCAAAGGCTAAAGCCTACAGAAAGCGATTAGGCGACGTTGTAACGATCAGGGAGTCAGTCGGGCAGGTAGACGACGAAAGCCAGTTAAACGGCAACACAGCCGCACTCAGGAAGCGCGGCGCGCGATCAGTGGTTGCAGGATCTAAGGGCAGAGGCAACGCAGCCAACGCAGCTACAGCGCAAGCAGTAGCCGACAGGGCAACGGCTAAGGGTATATCGTGCAAGGTATGCCCCGCAGCCCTTGAGAATTTCAGAGTACAGGCCACCAGACCACGCCAACCAGCGAGGCAGTCGCAGAAGTGCGGAAGCTGTACGGCTTGCAGTGACTCAAAAACCGAACTAGTAGTTTACCCATGGCACGCATAACGAGGACCGAAAACGTGAACAAGTACGACCGATTAAAACAGAAAGCCCGAGACCTAGCACAGCAGGACGGGACACCCTACGCAATTGTAGACATGGAAAGAGGGGACGATATCAAGCTAGCACTAGTTACAATTGATTCCGTTGATCTGGACGCAGTCCAGGGCGGATTCATAACACACGTACACGAGGTAATAGAATAATGCTATATGACACTAATATAACACTAGATCAATTGAGAGATCTTGAAGACCACGCCCAGAGTTATGGAACGTCTAACGACTTAGACGATATCGCTCAGGCTAGATTGTTGATAGAAAAAATTGCTAAACGCTATGAAGAAAAGGAGGAAAACGATGAGTGATATTGCTGATATGAGTAACACTAAATGCCCGCACTGCAAGGAGCAGATGAGCAAATTCCCAGCCCTATCAAGGCGAGACAACAAGACGCTAATTTGCAGTGATTGCGGGCGACGGGAAGCTCTTGAAGACATTTACAATTATTGTAAGTGGCAGGAGGAAGAATGATCTATTTAATAGCGGGCAGCTTCTTGGCTGCCCTCTTTTTTTTAATGTATTTACTAAGGGAGAAATAACAATGGCGAAGGCTATCAAAATTGCAGGGCTTGATCATAAGCCAGAGGTAGTCGAAGTTGACGACTTCGACATGATGAAAGATATTATCAAACCATATTCAGAGCTCACAGTGCCCTACCCAACACAGACTCTAGGCGGAGCCAGAAGACGATCCACCGGCGGAGGCTACTGTATTTGGGGTGATGAAATGCCACAGGAAGGAGCCCGCTTAAGTTCTATGGCAACGTGTTTTCAGGTTGAGAGTTTAATAAAGCTAGTAAAACTACAACCATTACCTCTATTTGGCATTCAGCTAATCACAAAGTCGAATCCCATAAGGCATGATGATGAAAATGCCGATTTGGAATTCATCGACGTAAGCGATGCTATAATTAATTTGGTAAAGCTCTTTAATAACGCTGAGTCACTTCCGCATGCTAGTGAGATCTGGAAAGCAATTCACGAGCAGGAGGCAAAAGAAGATAAGGAGCTCAAAGACCTGTATGATTTTATGGACGATTAAATTCGGTCCTCCAATGAAACGCCAGGTCTTGATCTGGCGTTTTTTTATGCGCGTTAAGGAGATAATCAGATGTACATAAACGGTGTTGAAGTTACAAAACAGGCCTTTTTGGACTATAGATCAGGCCACAATACCCTACCCTCAGAGGCAGAATGCGTGATTAAGTGCATTGTAAAATGGGAATCTGGGTACAGAATGCGAGGTATTGAGAACCGAACACCACTAACAAGGAAGAGCCAGAACAAGCTGAACTACGTGCTGCACTTGCATGATGAAGGCTTCTCAAAAAGAGAGATCGCTAACAAAATGAATGAGTTAAAGACAAGGTCGTTACGTGGAAAGCAGTGGAACCGCAACATCATAAAAAAGTTGCTTGATCGTCACCGCCACACAGCCAGGGACACTAGTTTCGATGCGATTGAATACTTCAAAAACCAATCCGAACACGCAGAAATACGAAAAAAAGTAGAACTCCAAAGCCTGGTCAGGAAAATTAAAGAGTCAGTTGGGGTTGACCAGGAATACTAGTTTCTCTAATATTGTCGTTACAATGGTTAGTACTTAATATTTAAAGCCAAGCCTTTAGGGGCTTGGCTTAATTACTTAGTACTTAGTACTAGCAATTAAGTGTTGACATATTTGAGCCGATATGTAAACTTGTAGACTCAAGGTTAAAGGAAGGAAGAATCATGACACTTGATCCATTTCAAAAAGATCTAATTACATTCAAAGAAGCAGCGTTTCTAGCAAAGCGTTGCGTAAAGACAATTCGACGTTGGCAAAATGACGGATTAGTTTCTATTCAGATACCTAAACGCTCTTCAGGTATATGGTACACAACCGAAGCCGAGCTACGGAAATACGTAGAGGGTGTTCAAGATGAATGAGCTTAAGCAGTTCAACAAACACATTGAAGCAGTAGCCGGATACGACATGGATAGTTACGACAGAGCAAAATTAGAAGCACTGCTATTCGGCTATTTCTACAAATACTCTTCAGAAGATTGGATTGCAGTCGATGTCGAACGAGATATCCATGTCGAATTGGACATCAAACCGTATCAGTTTGTAGGTAAGATTGATACTTTAATCACGGACGATAGCGGTGAGTTGGTTATGTTGGAGCATAAAACCACTGCTGAATCACTGGATGATTTAACGAAGCCATACTTCAGGAAGCTGGCGTATGACCTTCAGGTATCTGCTTACCATATGGCTCAGTTCCTCATGGAGGAGGAGCTCAGTCATACCGTTTACGATGTTGTTCATAAGCCACGGATCAGGCCACGAAAGCTGAAGAAGGCTGACGTTGAGGAGATCGAATCGGGATCTTATTGTGAATTTCCATTGCGGGTAGAACTTGAGGTTAGTGCTGGAGATCTAGAGCAACCCATTCTTTACAAGATTAGATTGCTTAACGAGATACTACGTAACCCAGACAAGTATTACTTGCGATACGACTCTATCACCAGAACAAGTGAAGAGTGTGTTGCCACATGGAAGTTTCTAAATGAGATTGCCGAAGACATCGTAAACTGCAAGACTAATGACCGTTGGCATCAGAACACTAGTGCGTGCTCCAAATACAACACGCCTTGTGAGTACATGGATTTTTGCTGCAATGTAGGCAACCCCGACGATACTAATCGTTGGAGAGCCAGGAAAGGAAGCAACCTATCCGCTGAGCACAACCTAAGCGTAAGTGGGATTCAATGCTTCCTTACTTGCCGAAGAAAATACTATTGGCGGTATGTCCGTCGTATTGAAAGAAACAGATCTACGGAACCATTGGCTCTTACCTTTGGGTCAGCGTTTCATGAATGTTTAGAATCGTTTTGGAATTCTCTAAGGAGGGAAAAAAGATGAATAAGGTAACTGCAGATAAGGCTAAGAGTATTCTTGGCCTTGTGAAAACCGAGGCAAAGAACTTGCCATTGCGGATAGTGATTTATGGGCGAGAGGGAGTCGGAAAAACTTCGTTCCCATCGCATTTCAAAAATCCTATTTACCTCATGAGCCGAGGTGAAACAGGACTTGAAACCCTCATGGCAAACAATCAGTTAGATAATGTTGCTTATCTTCCACCAATTAACGAGTGGGAGAGTCTATTAAGCACGATTGATGCTTTGATTAATGACGAACATGATTACAAAACCCTTGTAATTGATTGTCTTAATGGGTTTGAAGAGCTCTGCATGGACTTTACGATCCGGAAAGCTTATGGCGGTTCTTTTGAGCGGTTTATGGATTTTTACAAAGGTTTTGAGCAGACTGCAAAGTTCTGGAAGGCCTTTACTGATAAGCTTGATAAGCTACGCAGGTCAAGCAACATGACTATCGTATGCCTGGCTCACAGTAAGAGAGCCAAGCAAAAGAATCCTATGGGTGAAGACTACCAAGCTTACAACATTGATCTGCACGAATACAATGCAAATCATGTTCGCCAGTGGGCTGATGTACTTATGTTCTTTGACTTCTTAACTGTCATTGATAGTTCGGGTAAGGCGAAAGGGGGCAAAGTCCGCATTGCGTATTGCGAAGGGGAGGCTGGATTTGAGGCTAAGAATCGAATTGGCTTACCCGCAAAATTTGAATTAGGAAGTTCCTCACGTGAGGCTTTCGATAACTTTATTAAAGCCACAAAAGAAAAGGAAGGCTAAGATGAAACTTGATCAAGGTAACTATAATTGTGAGATAGTTGAACACCAGTTAACGACTTCTCCGAAGTCAGGCATCACCCAGATCGCCTGGAGACTGAAGGTCATTGAGCGTGTTCACGCAGACGATTCTTTGGAGCCAGTCGAAGGCGAGGAATTACGCCGGGCTTGGTGGGGACTAACCGATAAGTCAATCGGTTGGGTTAGCAGGTGCTTGACTCATTTGGGTTTTGGTGGAAAGTTTGAGCAGCTTGACCCAAACGACGAAAACTGGATTGACATGACCGGCACTGTCCGCACTTGGTACAACAAAGGCGGGGACAGTGAATACGGAGAATGGAGCTTAGTGACACCACGAGCTGCAGCAACTCCCAGTGTCATTGATGCTGATAAGAAACGTGAGCTCGGTATTCTTTTCGGTCCTGAGCTCAAAGCTGCTCAAGAGAAGGCTGGCTTAACGGCTGGCAAGGGTAGTTCTCCATCCGACGAGGATATTCCATTCTAGTTTTAGGCATGTCTATGTCAGCAGTGGGGGGTCAAACCTCCGCTGCTTTTTTTTGCACTTAAGGAAGAGAAAAATGGAAGTTGAAATAACAGAAGAGATATTGAACTATTTCAAAGGCAGGGAGGACTATTGTGCACGCCAGGAAACCGGACAATCATTCAGGCCGCTTGAGCGACCAATTACCAATGACGATTTTAGACAAGTACATCTTTATGGGGATGCTTGTTTTGGTTTCTATCTTATGCGCAAGGACAACACTGTTTATTGTTCCTGCGTTGATTTTGATAATCATGATGATCATCCAGATCCAGATTGGAGAAAGAAGGCGGATGCGACGTTCTTCTTCCTACAGCAACAAGGATACGAACCAGTAATGGAGCTCAGCCAAAGTGGTAAGGGAGCTCATCTATGGTTGTTTTTTGAATTTCCCGTACCAGCATGGTTAACACGTAAGTTTTGGAAGTCGGTTGCGTTAAAGGTTGATATTAACTTTAAGGAGATCTACCCACGCCAAGACGTTTTGAGAGGCAAGGGTCTTGGGAACCTGATACGCTTGCCTTATTGGAACCACAGTAAGTTTGTAGACCCTGAAAACGAATGGAAGCAGATAAGCTTTGGCTTCCCTGCATACACCTCCAGAGGCGAGCTAGAAGACTCTTGTGTTAAGTTTGGCGTTAGTCCTAAACCGCCAGAGGATATTGCTCAGGACGCTTCTGGGTTGCCTGCCGAGATAGGCAGGCTGCTAATGACACCTACCAGCACCTTTTACAGGAGATGGAATCAGGTGTGGGACGAAAGCTTTCTTGCCAATGATCCTGATGTTAGTGAGAGTGCTGTTGTTTTCTACTTCACTCAGGAACTGGTTTACCAACGAGTTCACACGGATGTAATCAGAAAGGCGATTAAGTATTGGTGCGGTGAGCACAATTACAGTAAGGGAGAGAACGATGTTTGGGTTGAAACTGTTATTAATAATGCTTACGATTCTGTTAACAATCGACTTTCTAAGTCAGACCAACCGGCGGAAACGATTGTAGATTGTGCTCAGAACTACCTAAACACCGTTGGTAACAACTACTATTACGGATCAGGTATCAACTCTCTTGATGCCAGTATTGATGGCGTAGGATCTGGTGAGGTCGCTATCGTTGCAGCCCGTCCTGGGCACGGCAAGAGTGCCCTGGCTATCCAATGGTTAATCAGCCAAGGCATGAAGAACGTGAACACGTTGATGCTAAACGCTGAGATGAGTGCACGTGAGATAGGTAAGCGTATCATCATGTGGGACTCACCCAATAAGGACGACGAGTACCTGAAAGCCAATAAGGCTGAAATCATGAATGACGTTAAAAAGAAGTGGGAAAACAAAGGCAAAGTGTTTTACCGCCCAGTCGGCACTATTGATGATGTTGAAGAGAACATCAGGTTCTTTGCGGAGCACAAACAGGTTCAATTGGTTGCCGTAGACTACCTTCAGCTTCTCAGATCTACAGCAACTCAGGGGCGATATGAGACTGTAACCGACATCTCTCAACGCATAAAAGGTGCTGCTCGGGATAATGATATTGCAATTATTGCACTATGTCAGGTATCAAGAGAGGTTGAGAAACGGGATAAAGTATCTTTTCAGGGCTCTGATCTACGTGAGTCAGGGCAGCTAGAACAAGATGCTGATTTGATTATGTTTTGTTGGTCGCACCTGAAGGTCGCTAATTCAAGCAACCCGAAGAGGTACGACATACATATTGTTAAAAGACGTAATGGTCCCATTAGGAAGCAACTAATACATATTGAGTTCAACCCTTCAGAACAACGGTTTTATGGATAATGAAAAGAAATAGCAGAGCCAAGGAATGGTATCTAAAAGCAGATGAGGCATTCCGTCCGGAAGAGGATTGGGCTGCCGAGATGCTGCGTTTCAATGACAAGAGAGCCGAAGAGATTATGGAAGAGCGTATTCGGCGTGTATCAGCACAGATCAAGGAGAGCTGGAGTGACGAGGAAAGAGCTAAACGGTATGTCGGTAACATCGAACGGTACGCTAGTGTGCGTACCGTCATTACAGATTGTAATTGGAAGGAGTACCTATTAGATGACTAACAGTAGGAGAAAAGGCAAGCGGATCGAACTACAGGCCGCCAAGGAGATTCAAAGAATCCTTGGGTGCTCAGCCAGACGATCCCAACAGTATTGTGGGGCGGCAGCTGATGCAGACCTTATTACAGATATCCCAAAGACCCATTTTGAGATAAAGGGTGTGGAACGCTTGAACATCTACAAAGCCATTGAACAGGCTGAGAGCGACAAAAAGTACCACGACGTTCCTGTTGTGGTACACAAGAAAAACGGAAAACCATTTCTACTTACTATTTACCTAGAAGACACAGGAGATTTTTGTGAGATCATCAACGACTACACTTCGTCCAAGGAAGCCTGATCACTATGACTTTACTATCCAGCCTTGGGACGTAATTAAAGACTGGCAGCTGGATTACTTTACAGGCAACGCCACTAAATATATCTGCCGTGGGGGACGCAAGTCTGGTGAGGGCAATCTTCGCTCCGACGATCTCCGCAAGGCCATTGAAAACTTAGAGGAAGCTTACAGGATTGCGATGGAGGCTGATCGCCTTCGGGCACACTGTGCAATAAAAGGCCCTGTCGGTACGGAACAAGAAGATGCCTGAGCTAGCTAACTTTCTATTCCGAACACCCATGGTGTTTTTTTTGTTTGTAGTAGTACTTATTTTCTTTATTTATCAAGTCAGGAGTTATAATAATGAGCATCATTTGTAGTGTTTGTGACGGGACTGGATGTTGCCCGTTCGGCCCACCTCCAGGTGCAGCAAAAACGTTTACTTGCAGTGCTTGCAATGGGACAGGTGAGCCATCTACCACGGAAGGGAATGACGAGTATGACTACGAAGATTACGAAAGGCGATTCGGGGAAAGAGAAACGTGATGTCATCGCTTCTTTTGACCCTGACCTCAAGATCTACCCTGAGTTCGACGACTGTATTGTCGGCATTGCTGAAGGTTTTAACGTAGCGACATCTGTCGTGTATGACTTACCAGCTATTATCAATCAGCTGGTAGATAGCAGCGACATGAGCTACGAAGACGCTTGGGAGCATTATACTTACAACATCAGGGGTGGCTATATTGGTGAAGACACCCCTATTTTCATAACTAAAACGGAGGATCTCTAGTGGAAGAGAGATTTAAGGAAGGGCCTTTTACACGGCATTACAACGTACACTCGTCTAACGTGTACTTGATGGATAACAAAGCCAGAGTGACTTTTAAGCCTGTTAATTCGGAGGATGTTTACATCTTCGACTTTAACGATTTTGATCTGGCATTTAGAGTTGGGATGAACCTCAAGGAACTTGCGATCAATGAGTCTGCAAAAATTCAGGACGCACTTGCGGGAAAGCCGGGAGGCAGTCTGGACAGTAGCGAAAGCTCTGTTTCAGAACGGGTTCAGCCCAACAGTTAATTACTCCGAAGAGTGTCCTGATAACGGGATTCGGAACGATTACGTCGATGGTGGTGATCTTTACATCAATATCAAAATTGAAGTGAAGCATCGTAAAAAGCTTTCATGGACGAGCCGTGACGATTTTCCGTATCAGGACATTTTTGTTTGCGCTAAGAAAAGCTTCGACTACTCTAAACCAAAGCCGTATGCTTACATCAACATTGACAATGACATGTCACACGCAGCGGTAATCTATGCCAGCACCAGAGAGCACTGGCAAGAGTTTAGGATGCCCGACAAACGATATGGTGAAGGGTACGTACAGACTGCTTACAAGGTAGACAAAGAGCATGTACAGTTTGTACCTATGAGCGAAGATCTTCTTGATCTTGCATCCAAATAGAAAGCGCCCTGATCTCTTCAGTGGTGGCATCATTCTTTAGATGATTTGCCCTAAAGCTGATCACGTTGACGTTGTCTTTGGTGTAGCCTTTGGAGTTGTCGAACCTATCAAGGGATGGATGATGGTCGGCATCCCTCTTATCTAGCGGGATTCCGAAAACAGGGCAGTGGGTAGGTATCTCTACATCCTCTGGTGCTAGATCAAAGAAGATGTTCTTTCGCTTACACCTGGATTTTACTTGTGCCATCATCCTTTTTTTAGGGTTCTTCCTTACCCACTTTGAGAGCCGTGAAGAGTTCACCACGTTGTTCCTAGTCTGCCTTATCCTTAAGAAAGGCCAGTCCTTAAACTCCGGTTTCTCCGAGAGCTCCCTGCTTTCAATTAACCCATACTTTTCCAAAGCCTCACGCATTATTTCTGCGTAAGAGCTATTCATTTTTTCTTGGTCCACCAGAACAAGATGTGCTTCACCATGCCAGCAAGACCAGTCTCTTCATAACCAGCGTCCTCTAAGACTTTCTTTAGCAGGCAAGCTACTTCAGTGCTGCTGGTACGGATCATAGCTCTTTTACGGGTCTTTGGGATTATATAACGTATTCTCATGCGTTCACCAGAGACAGTACAACCGTTACTAAGGCCCCTAGAGCTGCTCCTAACGCAGTCTTGAATGCCCAGCTAGTTGTTTGACTCTGCTCCTTTACTTCATGCTCTACATGGTACAGCCGAGCTTCTAGGCTCGGCTTCCCATTACCTTGGAATAAACGATTTAATGGCTGTAGTTCTGTCTGGATAGTCTGCTGTAGATTATCTACACGACTTTCAAGCTTCACTAAATCACGGCTAACTTTCTGCAATTCTTTGACTACCTCGTCCGACATTGCTTACTCCCGTACTTTATCGGGATTTACGCTGGAGATACTGTCGGCTACTATCAGGCCAGTAACTGTAATCACTAGGTTGCTAACCGCCTCTTCAGTAATTCCATATTGCTCTAAATTAAAAAAATTCCATGCCGCCATAAACAGGATGGTCAGTAAACCTGAAACCACTCTCTTAGACTTCAAAGACTTAACAAAATCCATCAATACTGCTTTTATGTTTTCCATTTTAACCTCCAAATATGCCTGCTTTGAACGCACCAAAACCCATCATTATCAGGCCAATAAGTATTACAAGCCACTTTAAGCGAGTGCCCTTAGCCTTTAAGAGCTCCGTTTTCTGTGCTGTTTTGTCTAAACGATAATCTCTCTTGGTTTCTTTCCTATCAATTCTCTCTACGTTCTTTGGCTCAAAACCATGGGCTCTGGCTTCAGTAGTGTCTTCGGAGTTCAAATAATAACCCCACTTATCCAGCTTTCGTTGTTTTCGCTTACTCACCTGGATCTCCTCTTTTGATAAGAGCTTTTACCTTTTCTTTTCCTTCATCCGTTTTCAAGATAGCCCTCAGTGTGTCTTTCCCAGGGACATACTTGCGACTCACCCCATTGATCCAGTGCCTTAGATCCGTTTTAGTCGCACCGTACTCCTGTAAAGACCTAACTATCTCTGCATCACTCATACCAGCCATTCTAGCACCTCCAACAGCATTAAGCAGTTCTTTGTGCAAGAGAGCCTCCTCTTCCCTGAACCTTGCTAAATGCTTCTTGAACATTGAAGAGTTGTCGTTGTAACCAGCTTTTCTTATCCATCCGGTATTGTCCGAAAGAGCTCTTTTGAACTCACTAAACTTAACGGTAAGTTGATTCTTAACATTTATCTGCATCAACTCAGTACCAATTAGCCACCTAAACGCCTGCCCCGTAGGAGTTCGCTTAATTGGGCTGCGAGGATTACCCTCATCAAAAGCAGCTTCGTAAGTACGCTTCATTTCTGCGATTGTTCCGGGGGCAAGAGGACCTCTCCAGTCTCTGTTTAGTGAAAAGAATTCATCATCCTTGCCTCTCCCACCTATCGTTACATACTCAAGGCCTTTTAGCCACTTGGTTAAAGTGCTGTCATAGGGTGAATAGACTTGCTTTCCAAATTGATTTGTCCCAGTCCACGCATCTTTAAATGAAGACCAGAATATATCCTCATCAAAATACGGTTCAAGTGCTTGACCAAATGCTCCTTCAAGAGCTCCTCCAAGACCACGATCTGAAAACTTTGAAAGTCCTGCACGAGCTATATCCGCAAACATTACATGAGGTAAGGTTTGAGAAATATCGAAAATCTGAAGAGTGCCTTCGTTGTCGATCCAAGCAAAGATTGTGTGGTTCTTGCTCCACTCTGGAAGCATCGAACGGATTTGCTCTTCTTCTTCGTCGTCAAACATGTACGACATCATAATAGAAGCAAGGGTAGAAATACCAAAGTTCATAGCACTAATTCTTGCCAGCCTCATCTGACCGCTTCTCCTCAAAACCTGATTGCCGCTTTTGATGTCTTCATAAGCAATTTGGTAAGCACCTACGGTCGATTGGATAAAACTAGTCGTCCAGACAGGGAAGTTACCAAACAAAGGTACAGCACTTAAACCTTTTACTAACTTTGGTACTCTCGTTGCAGTTGGAGTGGTCCTCTTAGTTCTTTCACCAGCTTCTTCCCATATCTGCATTTTAGTTTTAGTGCCAGCGTAAGCACGTGTCAGGATAGAGACTTCCGTAAGAAACGTATTAACCTTTAGTACGTCATCAGGGATGCGGTACATAGATCCCTGGTCTTTGACTAGCTTGTTGTTAGTAATGTAGCCGATCAATTCATTAAACTTACGTCTAGCACGCTCTCGTCTCGTTGCGTTGGGAACAGAAGGATCTCCCCTGTTTGACTTGAGGAAGTCGCTAAACTTCTCAAGTATTTTACGGTCGTCTTGCTCCTTGGCAACGCCATCTGGTATTAAACTGTTCACATCGCTAAACTGATCCAGTGTCATTTGAATCTGTTCTTCGACAACTCTCCAGTCGTCATTACCAACCACTCCAGACTTTACTAAGAATTCAGATAGCTCCTCATCTACTTTGTAGTCTTTGTTGAATTGGAGTAATTTGTCTAGTGTTGCCACGGTAGGGTTCATCCCCCACTTCAAGGCAGGGTTCTTTTCGCCAGCTATATAACTAGCGGTGGCATACGACTGTGACAGCCTACCGAGACTAAAGGAACCATTGATAAACCCTTGGATCAAAGCCTCGGTCATGTTCCGGCTAACCGTCTTGGCTGAAAGAACAGTCTTGTTCATACGGGCAGCGTTACTCATTGCGACCATTCCCGTAAGTATATACCCAACAGGACCATCGCCTCGCATCAGCTCACCAATTTTACCACCACGCCCACTGATCTCATTGATGGCCTTCATGGCGTCTTTGTGAACCCAGTACCCTTCAAGAGCTCCCCATTGAGGACCAAGTAACTCCGTAGTGATATTAGGTGCACTCCCCTGCTCGGGAGTGCGTAACTGACCTCCAAAAATGCCACTCTTTACAATTGATTTCTGTAACGAGTTAATGCTTATCATTTGAGCTAACTTGCCAGTTGTGATTGCGTAACTCGCAGGAGCATCTCGCACTTCACCAAACAGTTCAAGGAACTCTTTATTGATCTTCTTTCTTTCTTGCAAGACTCCAAGATCCTGCTCGGCACCCGATACGCTACCCATTGCAGAATTGTAGTGCCCTTCAATAATTCTGTTTACTTCATCAAGAGCTTCTTGTTCAGTAGCTAAGTCCATGTCACCCAATTGGTTTTCAACTTCCTTCTGTCCATTGGGTGACATCATCATGCTTGTCTTGTACCTAGACATTTCCTGCGTAACAATGCTCTTGTACTTGGGCCCATCCTCCTTAAAGGCATCGGAATTCATTTTCTCCTTTATTTCGGCAGCACGCTCAGCACTAATCCTTCGGCCATCAGGCAGTTTATCTAACCCCTTTATTACAGCAGCTATATCAGCTCTTATTTCCTTACGTTTCTTTTTGCCTTCTTCGTAGAACAGCCCATCCTTCTTGAACAGCTCTCTGATTGCCGCTATCTCAGCTTTGACACGGTCTTCACCTTGGTTCTGCTCGTGTACCTTTGCAGCAGCTCGCTTGACCAACGCTTTTCCTTCAGTAGTGTTTTGTAGAAAATCGTGGTACTTAGCTGGAGTTTCAAACAACGCATACGATCTATTGACGTAATACCCTAAGTTCTCATCAATCGTAATTTCCAGTAAATTGAGATCTTCCCCAGGTCTCTGGAACAAGCCGATGTTGATGCCTTCTTCAGAAAGAGCGTCTATATGCTCTCTTGCTTCGTTGAGTGCTTCTTCGTATTCCCGAAGAGCTTCTACAATACTTTCCCTCTTACTACTGTCGGGTATGTATTTCTTCAGTGCGTCACCAATACTCAGTCCCCCCTGCAAACCTTTGGTTCCAGTCAGGTACTTAAAGAAATATTCTTTGAGAATTGGATTTAAGTCTTTTGTCGTAAGCTTTTTCCGAGCTTTGTCCATCTTGGACATGCTTCTAGCCCGTTGCTGATTATGGTAATTCATAAAGCCCATTTTTGCTTCTTTGAGCTTCCGCATAATCTTTCTTTTGGCTGTCCCCGATTTAGCGGGGACATCGTAGGCCTCTAGTATAAATGCAGATAATGTCTTAGGGACATCTGAAATAGTTTTGGCAAACGTGTCTCTACTAACTTGCCTTACTTTTGCAAAGTTAAACTTTGACTTACGCTTCAACCAGCCTTTAACTAGCTCATCGTACTCAGTGTCAAATTCCTTAGCCAGACCTTCAAGCACAGACTCTCCAATATCCATTTGTTCTGGCCGCATTCCAGGGATATTGCGAGCGTTCTCACGGATAATCTCTTCAAGATCAAGTATCAACTGCTTACGCTGCTCTAAAAGTCTTTCCTCCTCTACGTCATCACCCTTCTTGATCGCCCTAGCAATTGCACGCTTAACCTTCTTCAGCTCCTTCTTCTTCTCTAAGTAAGGGCTTCTTTCAGGATCTGCAGACAAAGAGATATCAGAGCCAATTTGAGGCTCACCCCAATCCGTAGGTTTTACCTTGGTAGACGGATCTCTTTGCCAAACGCTTTCTGATGTTAGCAATCTTTGCACATCGCTGTTGCTGAGAGTTAAAGTTCCCCCTGTAAGCTTGTGCAGTATCTCGTTTATCCAATCAGCAAACTTCTGAAGCACACCGGGTTCTTTCCAATATTCAAGTGCAATAGCAATGTCTTCTGATTGCTGAGTCCGAGATGCGTTAGGGTCACTAAACCTCCGAACCAAAGCTGCCTTTTCTTGCTCAGTCCATAAGCCAGTATCAAAGGCGAGATGCACTAACTCATGCCGGATAGTACTCAAGGTCTCTCTTCTGTTCTGCCCTGCTTTGACTTGCATCAGGCCTAATATACCCAGCCTCTCCATCGGCGCTACGTCTTTTGTTCCGGCTACCGGAATTATCATTAACCCTTGACCTCCTTCGCTTGTCATAGAGTCAACGAAATCTTGTTCTGTATAAGCTTCCCATCCCGGTAGTTTGCTATAAGAGTTTTTCCAAATATTGCGGGCACCCTTTTCCGATACGGTCACGGCTGTTCGGAATACAATCGGTACCCTATTATCACCCAGCTTAATCTCAAACCCAAATTCTGTTTCAGTAACAACCGAGCCAGGGAACGCCTCCTGAATGTCGGCGGCAGTAAGCTTTGAAACTTCTGCCATTACTTGTTTAGCTAATTTATCTGGAACAGTGATTCTTGCTTCAAAATCAAGATCCGTTTGTTTCGGATCAGCATCCATACCTTCAAACATTCTTTTCTCAGAGCCCTTGCCAGTATTATCGAACTCAGGCTGAGGGGGACGCTCAACTTCCTGTTCAAGCTGAAAAGTGTCCGGCATGTCGTTAAGATCTACGTCTGCAATAGGGTCAGGAGCCCTCTGCTCTCGCATTTCTCTACCAAGCTCAAAACCACCCTCAGTTTTTAGCGGCTTAGATGGATCAGGGCCCTCCATTATCTGCTTAAACAATTCACCAGCTTCCAAGCCAGTAAACTTCTTTATGTCTGCTGCAACCTTATCGGATTCTCCTACAACTTCTTCAAAAGCTTCCTGCCAAGACTTACCTTCCGAGACTAAATCAGCTACAGAATCTGCACTGAGAATAATGTCATTGTAAAGAGTTCCAGTAACAACATCTTGTCCCATAGCACCTTCAGTAATGTCGATTGGAAGAAGTTCGTAGATCTTCTGGACATGCTTCAATCTCTCAGCAGTTGCACTGAATTTACTGTTTTCATTTAATTTATCGTTGTAGAAAAACGGACCAGTCCGATGAAGTATTGCAGCTTTCCCATACCTGCTTTCGCTAACAGGAGCAAATCCAAGGAATTCCCCTAGATTCGTTTCCGGCTCAACCCACTCACCAGTCTCGGAGTTCCTTTCAACCCCAGCAAGTGTATTTCCGGCATCAACGAGATACTCTTTCCCGCCTTCAAATCTATGGCGATCCGCTTTATTGTAACTATGAGACCATCCATACCTGCGGTTATAGTCCTTCTCTGTCAGCAGTATAAATCCGTTTTCGTATTCTGCAATAAAATGCAGGCCCGGTGGATTGCTCCCCTCTTGCCTTACAGTGTTGTGGTAGGGATCTCCATCTTCAAATGCAATACGCTGACCTTCACTTCTAAACTCTAATTTTGCGGGAACCCGTTCTTTGCGACTAACTGGCTTTGGCATCCAAAGACCTTCACGGTAGGAAAGATCTTCCTTTTGCTGTTCTGCCTGCTCCGGCTGCTCCAGCTCGGCTTGTTGCTTATCCAGTCGTTCTGCTCTATCTTTTGGAGTTTCTTCTATGCCTGCTTCTGGATCATACTTCTCGTTATACTTTCGTTCAGCCTCTTCAGCTTTAGCCTGAGCTTCTTCATAAGAAGCAAGAAGCTTTTCTGCTTGCTCTGTATTGCCTTCTTCTTGAGCACGCCCTACTGCCGCATATAAATTGCTTGCTGTTACTTTTAAGTCCTGCACCTCCCTATCTTCTTCATCGGCAAGGAAGCTCTCAGGTCTCTTAAGCTCTTCTTTCCTGGCTTCAACAACTCTCTTGAGGACTCCGTGCCAGTTGTCAAGAATCCATGCGACACCGTCTTCCGTGTTAAACTTTCTTAAAACCTTGTTTTCTATTTTGTAGCTAGAGTTGGCAAGATTCATTAACGTGTCTTCGTGATCAGACAACGCTTCCTTGATTAACCCACGTAGAATCTTGGAATCGCCGTTGGACTCCAAGATAGCATCGTCGATAAAGTCGTCTACGACGATCTCAAGAGCTTCATTGAACTCCTCTATTTCCTGTTCGTTCCAAGCTTTTTCTAAAACCTCTTCCTGCTTGATGAAGTCCTTGTTAAACAGGTCTGGGTACTGGGCTTGAACAACAGAGGGGAACTGAGAGTCTGACAGTACTTTACGGGCTTCTTCTACGTATCTTCGATGCTGATCTTGGTACATCTTAAGGTCTCTAGGAGCTGCATTTACCAGCTCCTCAATGCTGTCATAACCCTGAGTTTCTTTGACTTGCTTCTCTATCCATTCATCTCTCCCCATACTAATAGCCACAAAAGCATTGAAATGGGTTCCATCAGCATATGTAGTAGCAATACTGTAGCGATCATACAACTTGTTCCAAACAAGACTGATGACTACTTCTTTCTTCTGGTTTCCTTTACTGGCCGTGGTATCTAACTCAACACCTTCAATAGATTGAAGAACGAATGATCCTTCATCACTAATGCCCTCTTGCCATCCAATGTTACCAACAGCGTTAGCTGTATCCATTAACGTGGAATCAAATTTCTGATCACTAGTTAATGCACCGTACTCTTCCCTGCCTAGTATGTCTAGGTAAGTGTTGCCATATGCGGCTGCTGCTTTAAGTGAGTTCTCTAGCTGTTCTTTATCCCATGTCGTAATTACTTTTGGACCAGACTGCTTTTCTTGCTGGCTTTCGACTTCCTCAGTCGCAGCCTCTTGAAAGGCTGCGTTAGGGTCTTCAGGAACATCTGAAAGTTCCTCTTCAACGCTGACTCCTTGAACGTAAGGTCTTATTACGCCATCATCATCTTTATCAAAAGAAACAACGTCCTTATAAAAACCTTGAGATTCCCTGATGATATATTCAGGGTCCATCCAGTCTTTTCTTAACTGAACTAACTTTTCTTTAAGCTCTACTTGCGTGAAATAAGTATCTGTCTGATTGCCCCACGCCCTTCCTGGAGCTTGCCCCTCAGCTTCCATCCAAGCCGCCTGCTCAGGACCAGCCTGATTAAGGATTTGCTCTGTATCAGTAGTTCTCTTGTCAGTGCCAGCAAGCTTGACCGTTCCTCCCTTATCCTTTAGTGTCTTTATTTGAGATAAGGTTGGTGGTGTTGCGTCATCTCCATAAAGTGTGTGGTAAGTATCATCTATAGATTCCAGTTCATTGTTCTGGAATTCTACGTATTGCCTAATTTGCTCTAGCAAAACAATGGCGTAATCAGGTTTATCCCCAACTTCTTCCCTAACCAAACGCATGATGTTCTGAGCTGTGTACTTAGTCCCTTTAATACCAGCAAGACTATCAAACACTCCAAAATAGATTTTAGAGTTTATTAATTCATTCAAATCATTTACTGCAGCTTCTGATAAATCGTAAATTATTTGACGCTGCGCATCATCCCTGTAATTAAATAATGTCGGAGCTTTGCTTTGAAGCTTACTAATTCCTATGAAATTCTTAACGTCTTTGTTGTCCCACAATTTATCGTAAGCTTCTTCGATAGTCCTTACGTTTTCGTCACCCCGAACAAGTGTTTTGCTTGTTTTCCCATCACCTTTAGGCTCACGGTAAGCTTTGTAGATCTTATTACCATCGCTATCCAAATCTTGATATATGTCAGCAGTTATTTCTTTTCCAGTTTTATCGTAATAAGTAACAGTCTGGACTTTCTGAGCTTCGCCGGTAAGTCTGTTTTCAAGTTTTGTTTTGTGTGAATACTTTGGAAGCTCAAGACTAGATAACTCAACCTCTTTAAGGTCATCTCCAAACTTTGCTTTTACGACTTCTTCTTGCTTTTGTTTTCTAGTTACCGTTTTCTCGGGAGGGGCCTCGGTTTCAACCTCTGGTTCCGGCTGTATGCGGGCACCAGCTTTAGGATCTGTTTTGACAGGAGAGATTAGCTGATCTGAAATGTCAAATTTAGTTTCGGCATTAGGTGCTCTACGTTCAGTGCCCTTTTTAAGAAATCTGACGTTTACTAATTTTGCATTAAAGCCACCAGCGTGAGTTGCGAATGTAGTCTCCCACTGAGTATCAGAGTCAAGGAGATCTAACACCTGAGACATTACGTCTATGTTCTTGCCTTGATTAGCAGGGTCATAGAATATGTTAACCCTCTTGCCACTTTTAATCGCATCTGCAATTTGCTGAGCTAATTCCTGCGGTATAGAATCCGCAATTTTAATGTTCTTAAGCTGAAGCTTGGGTGCTTCAGCTCTTTCGTCCGATTCCTTTCCATCATAATCCCTGGCAGATGACTCAAAGTTGAGCTGCTTTATTACCTTTGCTGGATTTATACTTATGGTTCCAGCAGTTTTGTTTTTCTTAGGAAGAATAACGGTATGAGTCGTTCCTGAGTCTCTTCCGGTGTACTCAACTTCTCCTTTTGTCTGACTTAAATTTATTGCGTTTTTGTTTACAAGACTGGAAATAACAAAATGCTGGTTAACTGCCTCTCCGAACTCCCGCGCGTCAGCAGCTAATTCGACTTCACCACCTGCGTTTGCTGGCGTGAAATTCGTCCCTGCAGTTTTTACCAATTCGGCATATCCACTTCTACGACTACCAAATTCTACAGCTGATCCACGGAACACTTCACCAATGGGCTGCAGTTCATCCGAAACCTCTACATCCTCACCTTCAAATGCCTCTTCTCCTACTTCTTCTACTTCTATATCAGCTTTGGCCGTATTATCGTATCTAGCCATTGCAAGATTTATTTCGTCATTACTAAGATTCGTATCCTTTAATGCAGCCTGGAATTTTTCACGGCCCATTCCGCTTTCATTAGCAGTTTGGATCATGTCGTCCGCTATTTCATTAAACGCCTCTTCGGCGTCTTGGTCCGAGATCAAAGGATCGATCTTACTTACATCCACAGCAAACTGATTGATTTCATCGACAGCACTTACAATCTGAGGTTCCGCTGCTTCCTGAGCAGCCTCCTTGCTAATTAGTTCTTGCTGCTTGTCACCCTTCTTTTTCTTAGCCTTCTTCTTGGAAGCATCTCGGTACTGTATTTTATTGCCAGTGTGCTGCTCAAAGATTATCTCGTTGATCTGGTTGTCAGTAAGTTGCTCCCCCCGGTTCTGCCTAAGCATAACCTCTACAGCAGTGCCAAACACAGCATCGGTGTTCAGGTCAGACCCTTCCCACATGGCCTCAACATCAAAATCAGTCCACTCATTTAAGTTTTCTAGATAGCCAGCATCAACAAGTTCACGGAACTGGTCGCCCATTTGCTTGGCTTGTTTCAATTGCGATTCATCTTGAACAAAGTCTTTCTTTGCGATCTTAGACTGGCGACCAAGACTCTGGTTGTTTAGAAAACCCATGACACGCTTCTGGGCATTATCACGTTTAATAGGATCTCTTGAATCTATAGCATCCAGGTCTTGTGCTATCTGTGCCGCTACATCTTCAGAAACACCTCCAGACTCTAATTCCTTAATAGCGACATCTTTAACGCCCTGAATAGACTCAGGCGCTATTAGCTCTCCCTGCTCAACCCTCTCTTCTCGCATCTCTTCTAAGAGCTCAGCTTCTTCTGTACCCTCTTCAAACTCAAGCTCTTCATCGACGGCAAGCTCATCGGCTTGCCGCTGTATTACGCTTCTTAAATTGTCCTTTCTCTTTCGCTGCAAAAGATCTTCAATAGTATTATTTACTTCTTGATTTCTTTCTGCATCGACATTCTCAACGGTTTCTACTAGAGCGTCGTGAAGCTGACTGGAAAATGCTTCCCTTTGTAAGTTTGTCTTCAGGCCAGCTTTTTCTAGGTTTGTAGGCAATAAAAATCTTAGTCGGTCTCTGGTATTAGCCCACTCACTGTACTTGTCTATTAGCTTCTCTCTACTGTGCACCGACAGCTCTTGCTGAGAAGCTCCCTGCTCTACAGCCCACTTTTCAAAATTATCTTTTTCCATCTGTATAAGAATAGAAGGTGAAATAAACTTACCTCCGTCGTCCATCTGAGATAGAACATCTGCATCTTGTTGCGAGTCTCTTTCAGACTCCTCCATAGTCTCCATAATTGAAAGGATCATGCGACCTCGTGGAACATCGGAGTTTATAGAACCATCAGGGTTGAATACAGATTGATCAGAAAGAATAAACTCTCTAAACGCATTGCGTGAGGTCTTCGCAGCTCCTACAAGCTCAATAGCATCTTTTTTTAGTTTGTTATCCTGAGCTATGTAAGGCATCATAGCTTCGACTACTTTTTGTGCTTGACTGTCAGCTGCCTCAACATCTTTTTCTATCGCATCTATCTTTTCCTGAAGCACTTCTCCGGCAACAATTTTGTCGCCTATCTTTTCCCCAACGGAATTTCGCAGTATTTCAATGGCCTTCTTTTTTCCGGTTGATTTGCCGTATATACTCAGAAAATCACCGAGACCTACATTTTCTCCGTCGTAGGGGATTTTTAAGCTGTTTAGCTTTTTGGTATTTTCTTTACTTGGATCACCGACCCATTCAGCAATCTGATCCACCATCTGATCAGATACCATACGGTCTTCTTCGTTATCGCTCTGATAGCCAGATGCAATTTTCCCGGTTACTTTATCGGCTATTTCCTCACCACGAGTCTCCCTGACGTTAGCTCTATTAGCTATTTCTTTTAAAGTTCTATTCTTCTTCCCTCTTCCACTCATCGACTTGATAGATCTACCAGTAGCACCTAGCACAAGCATTGATGCCCCAGTAGCTTTCCATGTCTCCATTATCCTTCCTTTGACATCAATAGGCACATCAAGATCGTTGATCTCATTACCTATATGCTCACCGATCATTGTTAATGATTCCTGAGCCACTTCCTGAGCTGTTTCCTTGGCAGCATTAATAGTGCTAGACTTTGTCCCCTGCCAAAGATTCTTGCCTCCCTGAATGAACTTCTGAGACATTGATGTGTTTCTTTGTTTAACTACATCGAAAGCTTGTTTCAAACGCCCTTGTTGATTTGGCTTCAGATTCTTAAACCAAGAAGATTTCATGCTTTTAACCTGAAATCGTTCAATCGCTGCAACTGGAATGGCTGCTATAGAAGACACTGCATTAGCGCTGTCAGTGCTGGCACCATTCTCTACCATCTGGTCATAGATTGCATCTTTAGACTGTGCCCACCAGAACGTAGTTGACCCGACAGCTGCTGCCCGACCTGCCCCTTTTGCACCGACCTTAAGTGCTGTTTCGGCACCCTTCTTTGCAAGAGCACCAGTTCCCAGACCACTTATCATGCCGGGAGCTATTTCTAAGGCACCAGTAACAGCTCCTTCAAACCCGCCCAACCACTCACTCCCAGTTGGAGCTGTGGTCTTTCTTTGTCTCTCTATTAAGTACTCAGCAAAATCTATCTCTGCCTGATCTAGTTTATCTTGCTCGGTATCTTCGTTTATTAGTCCAACCCATTGACCCAACTGCGTAGCAGCGTCACCAATCGACTCTCCTGTTTCCACAAAGCCCTTTTCGTAAAACGCATTCCAAGAACGACCAAATAATCCAGCTTGCACTTGATTTTCATTGGATACATTTAGCATTGCCTCAAAGAAGTCTCCCTTCTCATCATCAGGCATACCATTCACCATCTGAAAAACGGTTTCTTTGGCATCGTTGCCGGGGTCATACATCTGAGCAATATTACTAGCCGCTTTAGCTAAGGTAAATGCCTTCAGCTGCTTCTTAAACCTTTCATGGTCAAACGGTTGATCTGGATAGTCTGCCCTGGCTTTTCTCTCAGCAGCAACAGCCGCCTGTTCAAGCCAATAATCATCAACAGCGGTATTGTCATCACTGCTTTTAGTAATGTGATATCCTGCATAGCGGTCAGGATCGATCTTACCTTCAGTCCAGCTACCTATAAATGTGTCATGTAGATAAGAACCTGCACCTCCACGATCTATGTTTCGGCCTACGTCTATTGACCCATCTTCATTAAACTGCAAAGGGGCGACAGAAATCTTAGATTCCATTGCGAGCTTCTTAGCGGATTCTCGCTCAAAGTCACGACCACCTACGGCACGAATATCAGTGCCTGTGAACCGAGGCTTGTATATGCGAGCCTCGTGCTCTTCTTTAATGCGTTGCTGCTCAGCTGCAGCTGCCTGCTTTTCAGGAACGCCGGACCATTTGCCGCCAGACGGAGCCGGTGGGAGCACCGGCTTCCTCTCAGCAATAGATTTCTTTTCTTCTTCTTCTACAGACTGTTGCTTATAGAGATTGTCGTATAAATCCGACGCACTGAAATACTTAATTTCATCTGGCATTTTGAGACCTTTAGGAAGCTATCAACTAAAAGTTGTTGTTTAAGTGTTGTTTTTATTCTGGACGAATCTTATTCGAAAGGGTTCGGCCCCATCTTAAAGATCTTCTCCTCTAGCTCTTGAGCAGCTTTGAGCTCTTCCGGTGTAAGCGTATCCACTGGCTTCATCGGAGCGCCCCGTATTACGTCATCAACCATCAATTCCGTGGCCCCTAGTGGTTCCGGCGGTACAGAAATGGGTTCGCCGTCCGCACCTTTAATTATTTTGCCATCAACCGTAAAGAGTCTTCCGTCTGGTGACCTCCACATCGCCTGACCGGATTTGCTAATCTCAGGAGTTGAATTTTTTGGAACTCCAATGTGCCGTGCTCCTTCAAGTACTTGGCCCTGCATAGCAATAAGTTCATCCTCCCCGGCGGTACTTCCCAAAGATTCAAGCTCTTTAAGCGAGTTGTTGTAAGCTTTTATAACTTTTGCCATTCTTTCCTTAGACATACCTTGAATCATTTCAGGATCTAACATATTACCCATTTGTTTGGCAATGTCTTTAGCGACCGAAAGATTCTTGTGGTTTAAGTCTAGCCGACCCTTGGACAACGGAATTGGCCCACTAGGAGGTTGTACAGGTACGTCAAGACGATCAATTGCACCGTCTGGACGCCTTGTGTAATCGCCATGTTCTGCATCTTCTTGATTTTCAAAAGGCCTGCCTTCAGAACCGACACCAGGAATGTTAGGGCCTTGTGGATGAGTACCTAGTAACATATTCGGATCTCTAGCAGCCTCTTGATCCGCTGTCATCATAATATTTTCTTGTTCAACTTCCGATCTTTGATCAAAAGGAACAACGCCGTCCTGCTCTACTCCGTCTAGAACATTTGCTGCTGAAGGCGACCCCATTGCAGAGCCCGGCGCAACTTCAAGGCCGTAACGATTACGCTCATGGGCTAATATCGCATCGTAATCCACTTCCCCATCTGGCCCGAGAGCCCATTTGGGAATTGAACTGTTGTAGCCTCCTGAGACGATATCCCCTTTGTTAGTGTATTTCTCGTACAGCTCCCTAGCGTCATCAGAGGCTTGCTTTTCATTTTCCCGTGTCTCTTTTTCAGTTTGTATGCGCAGTTGTTCAGCGTCATGTTTAGCGTCGGCTACATCTTTAGCACTCTGAATTTGAATTCTCTGTGGCGGGCCACCACTTGGATCAGGAATTATCTTAAATATATTATCTCCGTCTTCTTCTGTTTTGGTGTGAGCTTCTTGCCACTCCGCTACGTTCTTATACTTTACACCGTCTTCGCCCTCAGCGTCCCAGCGGTAAACATCTTGACCGTTGATTCGCTCAATAATGTAACCATTCTCTTTTCCTACGTAACCATCCTGATAACGAGCACCTCTTTTGTTTTCACTATCTAATGGAGAATTGAGTATTCCTTCTTGCTTATCTTTAAGTGGAGCAACGGCTTCGTCGTACTGCTCTTGGTTTATCTCCCCGTTCTGCATAGCAGTGTCTAGCTCTGCAATTTGACCACTAATCTGATCATGCGCGTCTTTGCCTTGGGGAGTAAGGGTTCCGTAAAGATTGTTGCGTGCCTGAGCTGCTTGATCTCTTCTGATATTGTCAGCAGTTTGTTTATCTTCAAGCTCAAATCGGTTTTTTAGTTCGTCAAGATTGTTCTTGTGACCCATATCCATTAGGTCAACTCGTCTATCATGATCAATTGCATTTTGATCAACTTGCCAGTCGTGCATCTTTTGGTCACGATCAACGTCAAATTGATTTGCCATCATCTGACGCTGCATACCAGCCTGATGGTCAAACTGCATCTTTTGGAAACCGGCATTAATATCGTCAATGTGCATAGCGGCACGCTGCTGTCGCTCAGCACGCTTTTCCTGCTGAGCTTCTAGCTCTCTACGACGACGATTAATGTACTCGTTTTGCCCTGTCTTGTAAGCCAGACGGCCTACAGAGGTCATGCTAGGGCCATGTTCTACTACAATTCCCATTTAGTCTTATCCGTATGTAAGCATCGGTTTACGTTTCATGCCAGAGCCTTTGGCCTGTCGGGCCAAAGAGCTTAGCCCTCCCCCCTGTTTTTTGTAACGTGAAGCAGCATTACGCATTGCACTGGCGTTTGATGACGAAGTTTGCATCGTGTTACCCAAAGCTCTGTTTTGTCTGGCAGTGAACTGCTTTTGCTGCATCCCTTGGTTGGGTTGGCGAACATTTATAGTTGTTGACCCCGAAGTCTGCCGAGTTTGCTGCGGCCTTTGTAAAAGCGACGTGTCCATACTGCCTGGATTGCGGCGATTGCCTTGCCCCATAATGAATTGTTTATCAGCTGCGGTAGGTTGCAATGATTGCTGATACTTGCTCCGCAAGTCATTAAGTCGTTGGTTACCAACAGCACCATGTTTATCACGAAGGAATTTATCTTGACCTTGCTGATCACGCTGGAACTGCGAGGTCTGTGGTTGTGTCTCCCGATTACTCTGGCCTATCCTAAATCGCGCTTCAGCGTTAGCTTTTTCGTAGCCTTCCCCCCGTGCTTTATAGCGATCCAACCTTTCTCGCAATTCTGGGGGATGTTGTGCGTAAGCGTCGGTCTGAGGCTCATTCCTATTTGGCTGACCCTGAGCTTGAGCACTCAAACCCTGCAATGAACTCGGACTGCTTTGCTGCTGTTGCCGCTGACGAATCATATCGCCATAACCCTCCTGCCCGAACATGGGGTTTTCAGGGGTTGCTTCAGGGCCTTGCTGCATACGTGATGCTTGAGGTTGACCCATTTGAGATGACGACTGCATTCGAAGTTCTCGGTCAGATAGCTGCATTGGATTGTTCTGGCTAGGGAATCCACGCAGTCTTTGGCTTCCGGTTCCCTCTTTGATCTGGTCGAATAATGCTACCTGATCTCGGGTGTTACCGCCCTCACCAAAGTTGGACTGCCATTTGTCCATGTCAGCCTTAAATTGACCAGCGTTCTGCATTCGCTGTTCAGGCGTCATCATGTCAAAGGTGCGTTTCATGTTGTCAAGGAATTGCTGACCCTGATTATCTTGCCTTTTGAAGCCTCCACCGCCTTGCTGACCGCCACCTTGAGGCTGTGAACCCGCCGATGGTGGCATCATGCCCATTCGCTTGTTAGCATTTTCTACAATCTCATCCTGCTTCTGGAGTTGCTCATTCCAAATGTCGCCTGCCATTCCCATGCCCGCTTGAACATCTGCGTTCCAAGGTGCATTAATAGGCATCATCTTATTCATCATTGATGCGTACTGGGCTGGGTCTGCGTCAGTACGTGGAGCATCAAGCTGATTACCCTGAGCAGGTTGCCCACCAGCAGGCTGCCCACCAGCATCCTGACCTCCCGCCGCTTGATTTCCACCTTGAGCAGCAAACGCTTGAACACCTGGGGGGAGTCCGTTGACACCACCACCTACGTTGCCACCTTGAGGTTGTTTAAAACTTACATCTGCGTTCGGGGGAGGGATTACTCCTTGAGATTGCGGCTGACCTTGAGCTTGTGCAGCTAACCCCTGAAGACCGCCACCCATGCCATCACCCATCTCAGCCGCAAGAGCCGCCTGTTCACCGCCGGGGTCAAGCTGTTGCTGCATAAACTGGGCGTATTGGGAATCGTCCATCCTTCCTAATCCGTCCGGTGTAAACACTCCGGTATCACCGCCACCGCCCGGACCTGCAGGTATGCCACCACCGCCACCACCGCCACCAATTGGGCCGCCTGTAGTAGGGTCTATGTTGGGTTCTAATGGGGGAGGATCATAACCAGGGGGATTGTTTTTACCGCCTTTACCGCCTTTACCGCCTTTACCACCTTTACCGCCTTTACCGCCACCCTTTGGTGGTTGAGTTGGATTCCCACCACCTGCTGTTCCAGTCCCTGCTCCTGCACCACCGCCAGCACTACCACCGCCAGCACTACCACCTCCAGCACTACCACCGCCTTCTAGACCACCACCCATTCCTCCGGGGCCTTGGTTCGGGTTGTAGAATGGCCCACCGCCGCCAGGGTAACCACCCGGTGGACCCATTGAGCCTGGGCCTGTTCCGTCAATAACATCAACACCAGAATCTTTGTCTTGAAGTGAAACCTCGCTACCATTTACAGTAACATCAACATTGACTTCGCCACCTTGAGCCTGTTGCACTGTAGCATTCTCTAAGGCTGCACCCAACGTACTGTTAGTAGATTCATAGGCTGATTGAGCAGCCGTATAGCCTTCTTGAGCAGCAGCAAGTGCTTCTGCGTTTCCGCTTTCAAGAGCTTCTTGCAGCTCTGTAGCTTTCTGCTCAAGAATTTCACGCTGCTCTTGTCGAACTGTGTCAGCAGCGTACATTTGGTCTCTAAATCTAATATCATCAGTGGCCCTAATATCTTCTAAAAATTTCTTCTGGAAGTCTTTGTCGGCATTTCTCCATTTATTTCTTTCGCCTTCCATGTCAAACATTTGTTGGCGACGAGCTTTTGCATCAGCGCGATTTTGATCCTGAACTTCTTTAGCCCTAGCTTGCTGTGCCATCATTTGCTGACGCATAAATGCCTGCTGCTGAGCCATTTGCTGTTGAGCAAATGTCGGCCCTGTTTGTCCGGCAGGCTGTGCTCCACCAATACCTACTCCACCAACACCTTCTCCAGAAGCACCGGCAGCCATGATTAAATCAGCCATATCCTTTAGGCTTGGGGGAATGTCTTTCCTGTCTGCCATAAACCCTAACTGGCCTCGTCTTGTTTCATCGCCACGAACGTCGTTGCGTTCGTTTGTTGCAAGACGACCTAACCCAATCTGAGCTTGTGTTCCAAAATTAGTCGATTCCTGACCTAATCTTGAAGCTAATCCTTGGCCTGCAATTTGACCTTCCAGTCCTGTCAACTGGCGATCTGCGGCTGCACCTGCTGCTGCAGCCTGACCTTCCATGCCCGCTTGTGAACCAAACTGTTGGCCGATCAAACCACCTTGTATACCAGCACCTTGACCAAGAGCACCTGCCTGTTGACCTTGAATAGATGATGTCAATCCAGCATCTGCACCACCAAGTTGCTGCTCACGACCCGCTGCGGCTGCCAATCCTGCAAGACCAAACTGAGCCCCCTGACCCTCAAGCGCTGTCTGACCTCGGTCACCAGCGCCTGCAACGGCTTGACCCAAAGCTGTTCTGGCAGCGGCGTTTTGAGCCGCCATTTGTTGAGCTGCGCCAGCTCCTGCCATTCCAGCCTGCATCTGAGCCTGAGCTCCCTGGGTAGCCATTCCCTGTAGTCCAGCGGCACGCTGTCCAGCGATACTTTGCTGACCAGCTGCACGTTGACCAGCAATGCTCTGCTGACCAGCTGCCTCCTGACCTACCAAACCGGCTCGTGCTCCAGCAGCCTGAGCCGCCAATTGCTGCTGAGCAGCTAATTCAGCCCCAGTTAAATTGGCAGCCGCACCTGCCTCCTGACCAAGAAATCCCATCTGAGCTTGGGTTCCCTGTTGAAGTGCACCTAACTGACCAGCAAGAGACTGTCTCCCTACAGCCTGCTCTGCAGCAGAGATGCCTTGTTGCCCTGCAGCCTGTTGCCTTAACCCTTCAAGACCAGATTGCATTTGAGCTTGTTCAC
>Ga0209992_10000606_pt1 | contig 46661 bp, 28 predicted proteins | sample 2SBtaG_2_FD_182564 | JGI IMG/M metagenome (GOLD analysis project Ga0209992, IMG submission 182564) | Deep subsurface microbial communities from Kolumbo volcano to uncover new lineages of life (NeLLi) - 2SBTROV12_ACTIVE470 metaG (SPAdes)... | ecosystem: Environmental > Aquatic > Marine >... | reverse complement strand
CAAGTGAACATTTAACCATCTTCTTCCACTTTCATCTACACCAGAACCAATATCCTGATTTGCTGATATTAACAACTTACCTTCAACATGAAATAATATACCACCACCCGTTTGTATTCCTTTACCCCGAGCCAAATCAGAATGTTGTGTAATAGCTGTAAATGTGGATAGTGACTTCTTTGTTCCTATTGATTTTTTTACATTACCATTCACCACATAGTCTAATTCAGTCATATGGAATGCACTGACAGTAACATCACCAATTACCTTTTTCATAATTGGAATAGATATTGGAATATTTAATAGATGTACTTGTTTAAATGTTTTATCCACCCAAGCCAATTCTGTAATTAAGTCTTTAAGTTTAATCATTTTTTATTTTTCTTTAAAATTCTTTGTTTTTTAATCCACTTCAACCCTCTATTATTTTTAGTAGCTTTTTTAACAAACTTTGAAATGTATTTAGTTACAAGTGAGTTAAATTTCTTTGTTGCAGCTTTCTCAGATAAATGTTTTGAATTATCCACCAATACAAAGTTTGACTGCCCGAATAAATTTTGAAATTTACCCATATTGTTTTGTACATCATTCCAAGATTTTTCTAATATATCTTCTGGTAATTTTCGTTTTCTCTTTTTATTCCGTTCGTGTGCTACTTCTAATGATGTATTAACAAAAACCATATATGTATCATATCCAAGTTTTTCTAATTTTTCTTTTTCTTTGACTATTTTACCATAATTATGACCAGTTCCATCTATAATCATACCAAGACGGCCTTCGGTATATTGTTTCATTCTTTGTTTTGTTAATTCTTTAGCAAACATTCTTACACTTGGGTCATCTTCTGATCCACCAGTTACTTGTTGAAATACATCATCTGGCCACATATCAATATCAAGATTACCAGTTCCAACAGTTTCAAAACCGAATTTCTTTAATAAAAATTCAAATTCAGAATCAGAATTTACAGTTTTCATTCCTGTATATGATATATTAATTTTCTCTGGAATGCCGAATAGTTTTGATACGACAAATGATTTACCACTACCTGGCCCACCTGCCAGAAATACAGCTTTCAGAATACCTTTGTCATCAACACCTTCATTGATGTTCAATTTTATTAAGTCTTTTAGTTTAATCATGTTTTTTCTTCATATTTTTTACCGTCAAATATCTGTTTTTTTAAATTAGCATCGGGTCCTTTGGCAAAACTACTACCATTCTTTGGTAGTGTTTTTTCGATAACTAAATATTTTAATCTATCATTCGGAACAATCATTTTTGTTCCTCTATCAGTCATATAAAATATAGTTTTTCTCATTCCAACTCTAACAACTCTTGCTTGTCTTCCTGATATATAAACAATATCATCATTGTTTATATCGCCACCTAACATTGTAGCTATTCCCTGAAATGTATTATTAACAAATTCTTTGAACATAATTCCAACAAATGCAATAATGAACATCCAACCATAATCACCGATTAATGTTTTTCCAATATCTTCTATGAGTTTCTGTTCATCCAATGTTATTCTCCAACTTTGTAATTATTCATATATAAATATAAAAAACATATTTAATAATTAAATTTTTGTTATTATTGGGATTATACCTTTGTCATCTCTGTAATAATTACAGTTATCTGGTACTTCTAAATCAATATATTTTTCTTTATATTTTACATTTCTTCCACTTACAACTCGTTCACCAAATGTATTGTTTGGGTCATGTAAATAGCCTGATATTTTACCAAAATCATTTAAGTGACTATCTAAACAAATATCAATAAACATAAAAAATCTTTCAGCTACTAACTTCTTTTGAAAATCATCTTTTGGTTGCTCTAATGGATAATCATCAAAGAATATATAATCAAACTTTCCTAATTCATTTAATTTTTCTTGCCAAGTTCCATGTATCCATTTCACATTTTCATATTTTCCCAATGTCGGGTGAAAGCCTAAATCTGTTTTCGCTTTGTTTATAACCATAGAATCCATTTCTATAATTGTATGTGATTTGGGTTTATATTTTTGAATTTGTTTTGCTGAATATCCCATACCAAATCCTATTTCTAAAACATCACCGTTTATTGGGTTTAATTCATCAATACATTTTTTCATTAATGATTTTTCCCACTGCATCATCACTTGGTGTTTATCGTCTTTTAATAAAATGTCTTTTCCATATTCATCTGTTTTATATTGTTGTGTTGTAACCATATTATGTTGTCCTCTGTATGTTAATTTTTCCGCCATGAATTTCATCAGTTGTGGCACTTGGATTCCATTTTATTGATAAATAATTTGTTCCATCACCGTCCACATCTGTTATGTTTATTGTAGCGTTTGTATTACCACTACCCTTTGAAGTTGTTGTTGCGTTAGCTATGTTTCCTTCATATACTGTAATTATATCTGCACTATTTGAATAAATATAAACTTCAATTGCCGTAAATCCTTTTGGTATCATTTTTAATGCAAAGTAATTTACAGTAGCACTCGTTGGTACAATTGAACCACCGCTATCAGATGTTTTTGGTGGAAATTCATCACCTCTACTATAAAAATCTGTTAATGTAAAGTCACCAGGTGTTATAGCAATAAATTCATCATTTCCATTTGAACCATCTGTCCATCTATTTGTTGTATTTGATAATTCACCGAATGAAGCTGATACTGCATAAACTTGTCCACTTCCTGATATGTCACCTTCAAATGTAGTAAGTGTAGTTCCTTCAATATCAAGTTGATTTCCTGTTTGGGTCATTGTAACATCACCGTTATCCCAATTTATAACCCCTCCTTCATATAAATATAAATCTGACCATTGTCTTGATGTTGAACCCAGCGCCAAACCATTACTTGTATATGGTTGTAAGGAATTAAAAAGCAATTTCAATTCATCTGCATTATTTATTCTAAATATTATATTATTATCGACTGTTGCAAAATCTATTAAATTCTGTGAATCCCTACCGATTTTAAGAGATGTATTGTATATTTGTGAAATATTGTCTTGCGTTGATGTTGTTAGTGTTCCAGCTATGTTTGATGCAGTTATATTGCCTTGTATATTTAATTCACCACTTCCTGATATGTCACCATTTACAGTTAAAGTTTTTGATGGAGATGTTGTATTTATTCCGAGATAACCACTCGTTTCATCTAAATGTACAATTGAAGATGTTACTGTATTTACATTACCCACCCATATTTTACCAGTTGGTAGGTTTGGAATATCATTGGTTCTATCAATAGCAGATACTTTCATTCCTTGTATTATTGTTCCATTTGTTTTTAATATAATTCCAACATTTTGAATTTCATTTGCTGAACCAGTTGGTTTTACATTTGTTAACATACCACCTACCGCTACAAATAATTTATCATTTACAGATAAACCACTATATCCTGTTATATTTTCATTGAACACACCAGTTGATATAGCATAACCATCTTTGTTTCCTGATGTATCTAACTCTTGTTTTAATATTCCAATAGCCGGTAGTTTTGTAGTATCAGATGCATCGGCCTTTCCAACTTTAATTCTATTTGAACCACCAATTTCACCTTTTGAATATACAGGCGTTCCTATCACTAAAGTAGAGCCTTCATCATTTCTAACTTGTAATTCTAACCGTTCACCATGACCAAATGAAACTGCCCCAGCACCATATGTTTTTAATACTTCACCGTCATTTCCATCTGAACCTGGAAATGTATATGCCGTTGTTCTTAGATATGAAAATGAACCTGTATTACTTCCTGTTATGTCACCCTGAATATGTAAATCACCACTTCCTGATATATCACCTGCTACAGTTAAAGTTTTTGGCGGAGTAACTGCTCCAGTCCCAATTCCTAATTTATTTGAATCCCAATATAAATTCGATGAATCTAATAAACCACCAGCACCATCTGATGTATATGGGATATATCCGTCTATTAATGGACCACCATCACCACTTAGTAATGAACTGCCCCACACTCTACTATCTACTTCATCAGTTTTAAATGTACCATCTGAATCTAATATTACAACTGAATTATCTACACCACTTCCAATGTTTGGTGCGTATATGTTAGCACTGGCAGAAATATCACCAGTTACTGATAATGAACCTGTTATATTAACAGAACCTGTAAAATTATGAATATCATCTAATGTATCACCGAATTGAGTTGACCCACTTGCATAAATTATTGAAGCTGATGTGTATGTTGTATGAAATTCATTTGCTGTTATTGTTCCATCTACATCTAAGTTGTTTATATAGACTGTATTGTCGGCAGTTGATGTGAATGACGACTTCCCTATTATAATAGAATTGTCGTGAATTAATTTATTATTAGACCCACCCAGTATAATAGAACTGTTTGTCGAACTCCCTGATATTAAATTTCCATTACCGCTCAGTATTACTGGAAATAATCCTGTATTTATAGCATTATTTAATCCACCAATTATGATACCACTATTTATTTCTTGTACTGAATCAATTTGTCGTATGTTATTTACTGCACCACCCAATATGATAGAATTTATAACTTTATCAGTTGTAAATGAAGATGATATAATATTCGTACCACCACCGATTACTACATTGCCAGTATCAGATGTATTATCAGTTGGGTTATGTATTTTTTGATTTTGTCCACCAATTACAACAGATAATGGTGAATATTTTATTGAACTGCCAGATGATGCCATAATAGAACCAAATGTTGATGATGATACAACTGATTCTACTGATGCAATTATACTACTATTATCAGAACCAGATACTTTATTGGTTTCAATATCATTTATAATTCCACCCTTATCCGACAATGCGTATATAGCTTTATTATCAATACCAGCAACAACTCTTGTAAATTCAATTGTATCAGAACCTTTAACATTTCCTTCACCCGTTGGTTTAAAATCCATTCTAATTCCATTGTCAACATCTTTACCAAATACAAATGCACCACTGCTGGTTATTAAATTATCAGCAGTTTCTATCGTCAATGGCGCGCCTGCAATGAATAATGAACCTGATAGCACTATATCTTTACCCGGTTTGGAAAAATCATGTGCAACATCCATTTTATTATTTAAAAATCTAACCTTAAAATCTATCGTTTCATTTCGCCTAACGGTAGGTAATTGTGCTTTTTGTATAAAAGTAGATGGGTTAACACCAGAATTTGGTTTATATTTGAACGATACATTTTTAACATACAGCCCAGGTGCAGATGCGCTAAACTTTAATGCATATGCTTTATTTTTAACTATTTCGATTTTGTCTTTTATAAAAAAGGAATTAGATACATGTGGCTTACCATCTATGATTGGTCCAAGGCTTGAACTTGGGTTAAAATTTGTATATTGTTTAGAATAAATTTTGTTTTTCTGTTCAATCGAGCTGGATGGGTGATTTGACCCAGATAATAATTCATACACATCAACCGTTCCACTTCCACTTATGATATATTGGAAGTCATAAAATTCAGCATCCTGTGTAGTATGAGTTGATTTATATATAATATTTGTATCACTACCCGATAAATAAACTGAGCTAGACATAGTATATAGACTTTGTGAACTATGATGGTATATACCACTCGAAGTTATCCAATAACCACCTAATGTTGAAAAATCAGCAAAATTACCAACATAATCAGACCCACTCGATATTGGGGAGCGGAGCGTTTCAAATGAATCCTCAACCTCGTATGTACCTAAGATTTGAAATTTATCTGTTTTTGATTTCTGTGCATTATATGATACTTCAGCGAATTTTACTTGTCCACCATAAGTTGATAATTGGCTAGTTTTAAGCGATATATAAGAACGCTTAAACCTCAAATTATCAGCTTCAACGGTTTCAACTAATTCTAATTTAGGTTTTTCCTTAAATAAAATATCCGATACATTAGGATAGTTTTTTCGTATTTGGAAGTGTTTAGTATAGCGTATATTATACATACCTCTATACTGGAGTGGTGCAGCACTTAGCTCACCCACCACTGTAAGTGAACCTATACCATCTTGTGCTTCTCTGTAAGTATAATTATGTTGTTGTTCTAATGATACATAACATATTCCATCACCATCAATTGAAAGTGGCGTAACACCAGAATGAATAATATCACCATTAGTATCTTTAAATTCAAACAGTACATCACTGCCGGGCTGTAATCCGTTTGCAGCATCCTTTAAACTTATAATAAAATATGTTTTACCATATGGTAATATCTCATCAATACCAACAACATCGAAATAATCACATCGTGTATCCTCGTAATATACATCTAATGCATCTAAATTATGTTGCTGTAACTGAGGTTTATTTTTTATCTCATGTGCTGTATATAGGGATTTCACCAATTTTCTCCTAAATGTATTTAATCATATATAAATATAACATTTAAAAGAAATTAATATTTTTAGGTTAGTGTAATTTTACTATATTTATTGTTTATCTCGATTGGAATTAACATGTCCATAAAATCTTTAATTGTATCTAAATGTGAAACTATCAATACAAAATCAAATTGAGTTTTTAAGTATTGAAATGCACCTTCCATATTTGCAATGTTGTCGCCATCTAATGTTCCAAATCCTTCATCAATTACAAGAAAATTGGGTCTTGGTAATGTAGATATATTAATCAACCCAATACGGATTGCAAGTGATGAAACAAACTTTTCCATACCTGACGCTAATTCAAGATTCCAACAGCTGTCATTATAACATATCATAGTTTCAATATTTTTACCATCCATTGTCATTTTAATAGTAAACCCAGCCATCATATTTTCCAATACCCGATTAACTTCACTTTCTATTGCCGGAATTGTTTCTGAAATTAACTCATATGGTACACCGTCTTTAGATAATGCCATCAAATATAAATCATAATCAAGTATCATCTGTTCGGTTTCTACAAGTTTTTTAATATCACGCTCGATGGTATGCTTTTCACTTCTGTACATGTTTAATTTACTCATATTTTCGTTATATTGTAGAGTAAATGATTTCTTTTTTACATTCAAATTTAGAATATCTGAAATACATTGTTGTATATGTTTATTTGTAATTTCATTATCTTTAATTTTCTGCTCATTGTTATAATATTGTGTAATTTTAGTATCAATATTTAACATTTCTGCATCAAGTTGTTTTATTTCACTTTCTTGTGCTGTAATTTTACCTGCAATCTTAACGGCATCATGTCGTATTTGATTTAATTCATCGGAAAACCTATCAAATTCATGCAATTCAACTTCTGCATCCTTTACTGCATCAAGTGCAGCCATAGTGGATTCTTGCTTAGAAATTATTATTTTGTATTTCACATCTAACTCATCTAATTGGCGTTGAATTGATATTTTTTCATTAATCTGTTCCTCACCATTATTAATACAAAACTCACAATTCGGGTCATATTTATATTTATCCAAATCTCCCGCATGTTTATTTAATGACCTAGCAGTTGTTTCTATAATCTGAATGCCTGAATTAATATCTTTTAATTTATGAGTTAATTTATTAAATAACTCATAATTTGATTTTATAACAGTTTCATCAAATTTATCTATCTTTTCATTATATTCATGAAATAAAGGTCTTAAATTCTCTTTATAATCCTTATCATCTTTTAATGATTTTTCTATGTTTTTCTTCTTTAGTTCCTTTGCATGCTTTTCATTATTAAGTGTATCAATATGTAAAATTGTTGAATCTACTTTATGTAATTTAATACCAAGTTTAAATTTTGTATCCTCTAATTTATCAATATCATCATCTAAAACTTGAAGTTTTTTATTTAAATCAATTTCAACATCTTCATAATCAAGTATATATTGCTCTATCGTCGATAAATCTTTATAACTATCTTTTTTCTTGAACGATTTTAATAATGCACGCTCTTCATTTGAATCACTTCTCGCTATTGTTTCTAATTGTTCAAATATGTCAATATCCATAAATTGTGAAAGTATTTGTTTTCGTTCTGCCTGTTTTTTATCAATAAAATCTGTACCGTTATTTTGTAATGATAGTGATGTCAATATAAAATCATCAAAAGTCCCTAACACCTTCTGTATTTCTTCATTTGTTCCACTCCCGTATTGGGAATTAAATCTGGCTGCACCACTCAAATCAATTTTATCATCACCATCTATCATATAGAATTTAACAGCAACTGGACATGATTCTGTATATGTACCATCCCGGTGGTGTCTTACTTTTTGAGTACCAACCCGTTCAATCCAATAATCCTCACCATTAATTTCAAGATTTAGTTTAGCTGAAAATGTTGATTTTCGTTTATTCATCACATCAATTGCTTTATTAGTTCTACTACATATATCAAATATAGTGTATGCAATCGCATCCATCATTGCAGATTTACCCGAATGGTTTGGTGCAACCACACCAACAACGCCATCAAGTTTTGTGAAATCTATTTTTGAACCTTCACCATATGAAAACATATTATCAAATTCAAATGATTTAAGTTTCCAATCTACATTCCGAGTTACCCCACCATCATATATTTCAGGTGAATTATTTGTTAATTTATTTAACTCACATATTCGTTTGATTGTATCTGCATCTACACCTTCAATGTTATTTGCTAAGTAATCTACTATTAATTCATTTTGGTACTCTACATCTCTAACATCACCAACATTGATTTTACTCGAAGTACCATCAATTTTAGAAAGTACATCCTGTTTTTCTGCTATAATTTCCCTTATTTTAGGATATTGTTTTCTTAAATCAATCTGTATATCTTTTATCTGCTCTAAGGTTGTAGTCCAATACTTAATTTTAATTTTACCCTTTGGGGGCATAAATTTCATCTTATTTTGAATTTTACCATCTTCGACAATTATAACTTTAAACCCATAATCATTTTCTACTGCATGAAATTCTGCAGTTTTAGTTTCGACATCCCACAATAAAAAACCATGTGCAGGATCCTCGGCAAATCCCTGTTGGATTAATGACCCACAATAACCCATAGTTTTTTCTTTATTTAAAAACTGCCTTTTGTGAATATCACCAAGTAATACCATATCATACCCATCAAATGTACCCACCGAAACATTTTTATCAGTAACCTCAAATCCATTATCATAGTGGAATGTTCCAACTGCACCATGAAATAACCCTATTTTAGTGTTATTCATATTTTTTGGGTTTGGTAATGTATCTGTTCTCTGATTCCCATCGCTATCTACATCAAAAATTGATAATACACCAAAGTCAATATTATCAAGCGTATAAACACCACTTTGTTTAAAATAATGAATATTTGGGTTAATTTTTTTCACTAAATCAATGATTGGCGATAATGTATCTTCGCGAGATTTATTATTTAAATTACAATCGTGATTCCCCGGAATGATGATAGTGGGTGAAATGTTTGATAATTGTAAAAAGAAGTTAGCAACCATTCGAGTTTCTTCTGGTGATGTATCAAGTTTTCCATGAACTATATCGCCACCAACATAGATTAAATCTGGTTCCAATTCATTTAATTTTTTATACAATCTATTAAAAACTTCTCTATACTCAATAAATCTATGTAATTTGCGTATGTGGATATCACCTAAGTGTGCTATCGTCTTAATCATATAATTTTCTCCTAATATCATCTAAAGAAAGCCGATTATTAAAATAATCATCTTGAATTTTATTCAAAAAAATTTCAAATTTTCTATCTGGAAAATATGTTGAACCATAATGCATAAGTAGCTCATCGTCTTTTTTAATATCGTCACTTGTTTTAATTATTACAGTTTCCCTTTCTAATATTATATCTAATGTAATATTATTATCATCAGTATGATTATATACTACACTATACCCAAGTGGAAATATACCAAGTTTATCAGATTTTGGGTGTGCAAAATAATAATCTTCAAGTCTATTTGGTTTTGCAAATAAGTCAAAGATATTTACATCAAATTCAACATACGGTGATTCTTCTATAATAGTATCTTTTTGTATATTTTCTTTAGCAAAAACACCATACCTATGAATAGGTGACTTCCTTACTTCTATTAGGTTACTTAAAAATATCCTACTCATTTAATCTACTCCTAATTAAATCTGAAAAACCAGTTTGTTTTGTATTTTCAATCTGTTTCCAGAATTGTCTAAACCCCAAATCACTTGGGTCTTTTGTATCCATATCCATCAAATACACATTTTTACCATATCCCATCATAAATTCTGATAATTTTCTTGCATCTTCTTTTGCATCTTCATCTAATGCTATGTATATATCTGTAACACCACTTTCAATTATTTTGATTATCAATTTTTTTGATGGGAATTTACCTAACAATGGGATTGCATTTCTTTTTATTGCAATTGCATCAAACACACCTTCGCATAATACTATTGGGTGTTCCCAACTTACAAATAACTCAAATGGTATGATATTTCTTGAAACTGGTGGATTTTTATACTTCATGTTAGAATCTGGAAATATATCTCGTGCTACAAAATAATTAATATCACCATTTAAATCATAACTTGGAATTATAACCCTGTTTTTATATTCACCATCCACACAATATCCTATTTGGTATCGTATAATCTCTCGCTGAGTTATACCTCTATGTCTTAAATAATTTAAAGCGTGTTTTCTTATTATGCTATCTGATTGTTTATATAATGGTTTATAACATTTCGGTAATGATAGCCCATGATGGGTTTCTTTTTCTTTTTGTTTATCATAACTTACATATTCATCAAGCAATTCCAAGACACTTTTTATAATATTATGTGAAACATTTAACTTCTTTAAGAGTTGTACGATTTTTTGACCACCGCTATTACACACCCAGCAATGCCACTTTTGTGTTTCTAAATTTACTTGTAGTTTTTTCTTATGATGGTTGCAAAATTTACAATGGAATGATATTTCATCATTTTTTAACCTATACCCACTACCTAAAACTTGCTCCAACAATTCTAATAAATGGTTGTTATACATATATTACAATATACAATTTTTTTTATATACGGAACAAGTGTTATTTTTTATTAATCCTTTTTCGTAATATACGCCGCGGCATTTTGCTATCTGTATATAAATCCCCATGTCTATTTACTACCTTCCCAGTATATGGAAAGCCAGTTGGTAATATAAAGCTATATTCAATATCTGAATGTTGAATTCCATTCAATGGTGTTTTTTTATATTTGATGTTATCTGTTTGCCCCGATTTAAGTAAAATTGTATTAATACTACCATTAGTTAGATGTGATATACTTTTATTAACCATTTGTGCCCATTTAGATATTATAAATTTAGCATCACATTGCACAAATTCATTGCGTGCGACCCATGCCCGTATTTTAGTTAAACCGGTAGCATCATATCTCACATTTGGTTTTTTACAATCATTTAATAGTTGTTCTAATTGCGTTATTAATTCTGTAACAATAATATCTACTTTTTTATTTTTTAATTTTGATGTATGTATAGACACTGCAGATGATATATCGAATTCGTTTATAACGCTACCTAAAATATGCTGTATAATAATACCAATATCTGCAATATTTAATAAACCATCGTTATTCACATCTCCAGTGATAACAAAATCCGTTTCAGATAAATCTAACATCCATTCATGCGAATCATATACACCGAGTATATAATTAATAATATACAATATGTCCTGTATATTAACAAGTCCATCATCATTCACATCTCCTGGTAAAGTATCTGGACATATACTTTCACATTCTTCTAAGCTCTCAGCACATATCGCACTACAATGACAAGTAACTAAACAATCGGGATTTATTTCTGGTACATCGCTATTACTAACACAATTCGATGGATATTCTGGCATTTCTGCATTCAATGCAGGCCTTGGTATCCATTCACCTACACAATTTTGTGGATTACATTGAGCATCTGAATTTATAATATCATTGCACATTATTTCTGTACCATCGTCATTTAAACAATACCCGGGGTTAAAAAACATACCATACCCATCATATTCAGCAGTTGACTGTGTACCATCCCATTTTCTATAACTCATGGTACTTGGAAAGTACGCGTAGTTATTCCACCAATTACCTGGGTCAGATAGAGATAAATGTGGTTCTATTATTTCAACCTCCCCGTCTGATATTACTGGAGAATTAATATGTCCAACCATAACAGTTCTACACCCACGAGGGTCATCAATACCAGTATAATTTGGGTTGCTTGCAGCTGGGCTTCCTGGCCAAGCAGAAATACAAGAATTATCTGACGCCCCTTTGTAAGTCAGTTTAAATAAACCTTGTGATAAATAATTTTGTTCAATATCTTCTATAATTTCTATATTATAACTATAACCAGGTCTAATCAGTTCAAACATTCCTGTAGCGTTTCCCGTTAATGTCTTAAATGTATTTCCAGGTTCTAAATAAATTTGCGTTGTATATCCATTTTCTCCCAATAATCTAATATTAGTATTAGATATTTTATCTAATGCCCGCGAACCAGGGCCACCTCTAAATCTTGGTCGAATTGCTCTCGTTTTAATGAAAAAATGACCGACTTGCTCACCACCATCTGTTACTCGTTCACCTTCTATCCGTCTCGTTAAATGATTGTAATGTGCATGCATTTTTGTCCCAGAATCGAAATAAAAATAAATTTGCCCTGGGCCATTATAATTTGTGATATGATATGACCCAGCACATTCATCAGATGATGTACCAAATTTACCATTTTCATATAGCTTAATTGAACTACGCATAGGTTCAGATTCTGAGCATGGTGTATCCAATCCACACTCGTTATTATCGTACCACCAATATAAAGAAAAAGTAATTGGATAACGACCCCAATCAAATATACAATCAGTAGTTGGGTTTTCAGTCATATAATCAGCGTTCGGGTCAAAATTTTCAGCAAAAGGATTGGCACACCCACCACTACATGTCATATTATAATTTGTGTCACAACAACCCGGAGGAGTATTAACATCAACACAACTTTCTTCTCCACTTACGCACATTGGGCCATTTCTACATACCCCACAATAATCAATTGTCATATCTAAATTACCGTTGCAATTGCATGCCAAATCAACTTCATCTACATCTGTATATGGAAACGGCATCCAATCTGAATTATATGACGGGTCTCCTAATTCCGGCCAGTTCCAACATTGTATTATACTGCTATCGGGGCACCCATACTGAAACCAAGGTATATGTAGATTTCCACCCCCAGGTCCTTGTCCAGAACATGAACATACATAATTTTCTAAATCTAACCCCGGGTTTTCAAAATATACTTGACCAGAATATATACAACAGCTTGAATCATTGGCCACCCCTTGGCACCCAATTGAGCTAGAATCATAATTACACGCATATTCATCTACACACCCAAACGAACTTTGCCCAATTGAAAATCTACCCTCTAAATTTAATATAGGTGCACCTGTATTTGCATCTTGCACCATATCGATAGTTTCACTCGGTAATGAGTTATTAATATCACATGCATTATTTGGTGATATAACAACCTCTATGCTAGCAGAAGTATTTTGTCCCTCGAGGTCATAAAACCTTAAAAAATAACTATCTGAGGGTGGTAAATGTAATGCATACTTTATCGTTTGATTTGGGCTTAATGCTCCTGGAACTGGTGTTACCATATTCACTATATTAGATGGACCATTGTAAGATATGTTTGTTGTTTCATCTTCAAGATACCATGTTGTTCCATATGGGGAGAACCCAAAATATTCACCACCATTGGGTCCAGCAGTTATAGTTAAACATACATTGGTTACACTTGATACCGTATTATTGTATGTACATATATCCTGGTTATGAATATTTGCAATATTATCAATCTGATTTGCATAATTATTTGCATTTGAATCTAAACAACCCTCCACTCCAAAGTGACATTCACCGAAACATAATTGTGTCCCACTCGGCCCGCAAGTTATGTTATCATCATTAATACACTCATCCTTTGAAACACATACATCTCCATCATTGCAATCTGGATTAAATCTACAATTACACTCGTTGCGCAACGACCTGTTCTCGTTAGAATCCCAATCGGGATACATGCAATTGCAATAGCATTGAGTATCACCCAATAAAGAACATACTGGTATAAAATCATCATTACAATTATTATATGCCGGTATATTCACACATTGCTGCATCGGATAAGTTGCTAATATAACATTTTCATCTAAATCATCATAAAAAACAATAGGTGGTGGGAAGGGTTCTTGGTTAAATTCATCAAACCCATAATATGATGACATACATACACAGGAACCAGTTCCACTTACATGTGGCATATCTACTTTAGACATACGCAAAATAGAAGATAATTCATCATAGATACAAGTATTATCATCAATACTAGCATGTGGATTATAATTCAAACCAACTGAATCTGTACAACCAAGTAATTTATCCTTTGGGATGGTCATTTAATCTTGTCCAGCTAATGACATAGTTAATGCATCATATCCATCAATATTGCGTTTGTCCCAATTACCCCTTGAAGTTATTATGCACCATTTTTTTGTATCATATCGCTGTTCAATCTGTTCTTTGACATAATCTTTAGCTTTAACTCCTTTAATACGAGCTTTCCCAAAAACTTGTTTTCTACCAGTATTTGGATTGATATTTATCACTGGCACTTCCATTGAATTTTCTAATATGAAACAAAACACTGCATTGAATTTAGCTAACTTGATAATAACCTGCTGTGAAGTTCTACCACCAGAGAAGCCTGATAAATTATCCTCTATGTGAATTTTATCAATATCATACTCTTTACTTTCCAATATATCCATAGCATAATATGCTTTTTCTTGAATTGTTTTTTGTTTTTTAATGTCTATGAAACCCATATCGAGTATCTTTTTATTTTTCGTGAATGCATAACCTATTGTTGTTGTTGAAACATCGAGTCCTAATATAATCATATTGTCCTACCAATCTTTTTTTATTTTAAATATTATTCGTGTATCTTTTCGTTTTTTTATTGGTTGCGATAATCTACCCACTACTATTAAATTATTATATTTATCATATAGCCCCAATGTAGTTATATACGGTGACCAAGCTGACCCTGTTATATTATCATCACGGTATTGGGAAGTTATAATCGATGCAGAAGTATTTCGGATATCCTTTTTATATGCTGTAGGATTATTCGTTATATTAAATTCATTTGGACTAACTGGTAAGCTCCATTCTGTATTATGTATAGTTTGTATAGATTTATATTTAATATTATAATTACCAGTCCCAACCGTTTTATATGTAACACTTGGTGACCACGACCCCGTTTCAGTGATTATTGCTAATCCCCATTGATAAAATATATTACCAACATAATTATCAGATGATGAAATGGAATTAGTGCTAGAAGATACGCTTGCGTTTGTTGAATATAAATTACCATAACCGTCATCTTGTATTTTTATTTCATTAGCAGTCGAATTATCAAATATATAAAATGTTTTGGGTTCAATGCCCTCACCAATGATTGCTTGGTCAATTGAAAATATTGAACCAGATACATTAAATTTATTTAAATGCTGTGGATTAGTTTTATCGTAATAACTATAATTTAATAGTGGGTTATTTAAAGTGACTTCATTCGATGATGCACTTAAATAAAATCCGACTCTAACTGAATTCCAATAAGAGGAAGATAAATTAGAGTCGGACGAATTCGATACAAATTGGATTGCAGTAATCCCAAGTGAACCTGAATGTAAATTAAATTGCTTTCTTACTACCCGCGTCGTTGTAGTAATATTGCTACGATTAATTTGCTTGTATATAGACATTTCATAACATTAATAAGTAATATTAACTTTAATTATTGCCTCATCCTCAAAGCTTTTCTTAATCGGGGAACTTAATCTACCAATTGCAACTAAATTTTCCGAATTATCGTATAATCCAATTGTAGTAATAAATGTCTGCGGGTCACCTAGCATTTCAGTTGGGAATCTATAATCACCATTTGAACCTGATGTAAATGTTGGATTAACACTACCATTAAATTCACCTGCCGGAATGTGACAAAAATGACTTGTAATGATTTGAGTTTCAACATTTCTAAATGATGTATCTGTACCTAACTGAATTGCTTTAACAAACTTTAATGCATTGTCTGCATCCGGATGCAATGCTGTGTCTGGTGCAAGACCTGTTCCGTCAGTCGATACTGCTAACCCATTTCTGGAACCTGTTATATACCCAGGAGTACCCGGGATACTTGCAGATAATTTATTTGCAGATAGTACTGCTATACCAGCCTCAGGGAAGAAAAATCCATATCTATCATATTTCCATCTATCAGATTCAGTACCTGAAGATGCAGAAACAGCACCACCTGAACCAGATACTATATTATACCTAGGTCCTAATGGTGAGGTTTTAGCTGCAACATATTTACTGTCATCCGTTAAGCTTAAATTTGCTGATGAGCTATCCGTGTTTGTACCAGATAAATGTATTGTCCAATTAGCTTTATCTAACTTATCCTTCATTCTAGCTCTCTCTGATATAAATACATAAATATCAGGTTGCACTGTTGTTGAACCAGATACAAACTTAAAACCATCTAATGCATCATCCTCATCTAAGCAAAGTGAAGCAAATTGTCTGTAAACAGCTTGTGTTTCACCTTTTAATTTATATCCACCAGTTAAATTTAAGCTACCATTTGAACCACGAGAACCAGAACCACCAGTATGACCATATGCAACACTAAATTGGTCCTCACTACTATATTGCAAATTATAATAGTAATTTTTCTGACCTTTAGCATATGAAGTCCCACTTGCCATATTTGCTCTACCAGATAATGATTTTGTTGTGAAGTTAGTACCTGCTAAATTTGCAACCCCCCCTGTAAAATATCCAGCTGTAACATCCTTTGTTACGGAAGTTCTTGAACCTATTTTTAAAAATTGATTAAAGGTCGTCCTAGTACCCTTTTGTATTTCATTTACACCAGCAGCTGGCCCGTTTAGTGCTGCTGTATTTCTTCTTCTACCGTTAGCCATAATTACTTCTCCTTAGTTGAGATTATTTATAATTTGGTCCTGTCATTTTAATTTCGACAGTAAATGTTTTTCCGCTCGTTTCACCCTCTACTTCTATGCTTGCATAAACATCTGAATCAAGCGTTGATGGGTAAAACTCAAATGTTTTTCTTCCAGACCACTTTACAGCTCTAGGTATGCCACGCTCTGCTGGGAAACTAATATGAGTTGAACCATAATCGATTCCACTATCTAATGTATTTCCCGTTCCTGAAAAATCAAATAAACCCACATTAGGTACTTTAAATGTATAAGTTTCAGGACTCGTTAAATGTCGAGTATGTGGTGTTAAAGTTGTTGGGGTATTTCTATGTCGTATTGTATAATTTGTTTCTATATTTTCAAGTATTGGCCAAAATTGAATATCTTGTCCAACAGTGGTCAATTTATATTTCATACAGTTTTCATCCGTTGGTATTGCTTCAACCATTGGTAATTTTTCTATTTCTTCACCGAAGTATGCAGAACCACTACTATGCTGTGGGTTGAATAATCTATAATCTATAAAATCATCTGCAACAGCGAACTTCTCTATCCCCAATTGACCGCCTGGCCGTGATAACTTCCACCTACCATGCTTAGTCATAATTGCATCCACTACCACTGTATCGTTATTTAAATATCCCATATTAATTTCTCCTAATTTTATTATAAGGAATGTTTTTTTCTTATCCACTTATAAATATAAAATTATTTTATTTTAATTAAATTTTTTATTATTTTATCTCACCACCACCATTTGGACTTTTTGGAATAAATAATTTATTATTTTTTTTATTTTGTATAGTATTTTTATTTACTACCTCCAATTTAACATTTGCACCTGCACCATCTACTTTATAAGTATAAAATGGAACACTTGGCAACGGGTCCCATGGTTTAAATGGGGGGTCAAATTCTTCATTCACGGGATACACAGTACTGAATGAACCACTTTCAAATTGAGTCCCAATGTAAAATAACTTAGACCCCTCCTTTGAAGTAGGGAAATGTATATAGTGATTATCAGGGTATAAAATTTCATTCGTTGATGATGTTGCAAAATAGGCTGTCCTACCCATAGGTCTTGCATCAATCCGATGGTCTGATTCACCATTTATATACCCCCTATAACCATATCCCTTTCCTTCATCCACAAACATTCTACGCTTAAAATAATTATGATTACTATATTCAGTTGTAAATTCATATCCTGTATATAATCTACCTTCAAAACCATCAACTCCCCCAGGTGATTTTGGTATCCTTGCTGACTGGGATACATATTCAATATCCCCTATCGTATAATATACAAATGTTTTATTATATACACCACTATCCCAATTAATATCTAAGTTTTTATCTTTTGTATTTAATCTGTATCTACCAGATAATACTTTAACTTCATTACCATATTCATCTTCCCACGGTAACCGTGAATAGTATCCCTTTGTTCTAAATGGTGCAGTACTTGCTGAATATTGACCCATATAAACAGAAGTCAATTTAACGGCTTTACTGCTCCCACTCATCATAAATGACTTAATTTTTATATGCTCCATATCAGGGTTAGCTATGCTACCACTAAAAAATAATGTATTTTTCTTGTCATCAATTAATTTAGAATTTAATTTAAAGGTGTCACTACCACTCAATATGATTAAATGTTCATTTATTTTTTTCATATTAGGGTTAGCTATACTACCACTAAAAAATAATGTATTATTTTTGTCATCAATTAATTTAGAGTTTAATTTAAAAGTATCGCTGCCACTCAATATGATTAAATGTTCATTTATTTTTTCCATATCAGGGTTAGCTATGCTACCACTAAAAAATAATGTATTATTTTTATCCGAAATAAATTTAGAATTTAATTTAAAGGTGTCACTACCACTCAATATAATTAAATGCTCATTTACTTTTTTCATACTTGTATTGAATATACTACCACTAAAAAATAATGTATTTTTTTTGTCATCAATTAATTTAGAATTTAATTTAAAGGCACCACTTCCACTCATCATCATCCTAAGTGCTGATACAGGATTTGGATTAACATCGTGCATATGTATTGCTGGTAACAGATTGCTACCACTCAATATAATTGATGTATATTTAGTATCTATTAATTTAGATACTATATTCAGTGCAGATGTGCTATCAATTATTATATCATGTACAGTTTGAACAGATTGATTCAATTTAAAGGCATTGTAACTACCAGACTCAAATGATATATTAGCTACATGTTGATTTAATAATTTATTAGTAAATTTAATATTATTTTCATCATATACATCTATATTCCCGATTGGTCTAAAATATAATTTTGATGTAACTTTTGTTAAACTGCTACCACTTAAAATAAAATTCCCGATATTTGGTAACAATGAACTATCTATTCCCGAATAATGTAACTTTGTAATATCTATATTTGCAGGTGAAATTAATGGTAATTTACCAACCAATTCAATTTGGTCCTTTATTTTTAGTTTATCGGCATTTGTTCGCTTTTCTACCCATTTCCCTGTAATCATATTATCATCTAAATAACCAACAGCAAAATCAAATTTATTATATTTAGGGTCAATTTTTATTGTTTGACTTGGGAATTTAGATTTATGTAACATGTCTGATTCTATTACCACACCAATTTCATCAATTTCACTTTTAGCAGGTAATAAGTTTTTTATAGAGTTAATAAAAGAATTATTAAAGATTTTACTATTATCATTAATATATCTATTAACATCAACTACCACACCTTTTAACACATCTTCCCTAAATGTATCTAACTCATCATACGAACCTGAGTATATATTCCGCGGGTCAGCATATTTACTTTCAGCATCCATTCCTGCTATCTGCGATGATATATATTCATCTATCACAGCTGAGGGTGATTTAGATATTTTTATTTTATTCGTTGGTATCCTAGTTGCGGCCAATGTATTTTCTATTTTTTGAACAGATGAATGATATGGAGACAGTGGATTAACAAAAATTTCATCAGGCTTAATAATAATTTTATTATCTGTTATTGTGATTTCTTGATTTGATTTAGGTGCAAATTTATATAAAATTGTTTTAGTTACACTATATTTCAATTTATTTTCTGAATATGGTACAGTACGAGTATAATCTGTATTCATTCTATTATCCATGTTATTTATAACTCGCCTATTATTTGACCCGGATGTATAATTTTCATTTAATTTAAATCTATATGTTAAATCATCTTTATAACTATTTATATTATTTCCAACTACACTGGTTTTATCCATTATATGAAGTCTAAATTTAGATGAACTTAATGTTGAATCCCATAATCTAACTTCTGCAATTGACCCTGAAAAGGTATCACCTATTATCAGATTCCCAGATATAGCTGTATTATTACTACCAGTTATATAACTACCCGTTCCCATGAAATTAAAATTAGCTTGATATGCCAAATCACCTTTACCATCACCTGCATTGGATGCAGTGACTGCAGCAAACCCACCACTTACACTCATTGACACAATTTGATAATTAGTAATGCGTGTATCAAACTTAGTATCTAAACTACCTATATATAATCTATAATCTTGAACACCAGTCCCTGAAACGCTAGCAGTCATACTCTGTAATAAAATATTAGAATAATCATAATCCTTAAATTTAATATACGATGTGGACATTGAAACTGCATTATCGCTTATACTACCAGAACCATATGGTGAATTATTTAACCTAAATTCTACTTTTGCAAAATTATTATAACTTGATGATGGTATTAACCTCAAATCCCATAACCGCTGCGAATCACTTCCACTACTTAACATTAAGGTTTGTGTATTTATTGCATGCTGTCGTCGCCGTAATGGTTGCGGCTTAATTAAAAATTCTATTGCATTTCCTGCAGCCTTAAAGGCATTCCATGGTAATTTTAATGTACCGTGATTGGGTCCAAACATGAGTCCAGATAACCAATCTGGTTTAGTATAAAAAACTCCATCTATTCCCGAACCTTCGACCCCCTCATCAATTGGAATATTAGTTGCGAGTGCATTCCCGTCACCTGCTACAGTTTCCCTAATTTTAATTAAGTCGGGGGGTATTCCGTATGAATTTAATAGGGCACCAATACTATTTTGTGTACCTTTTGTTTTATAAATATAAATCAGATTATTCATCACTCTATTCCAAACATCATCAACTACATGACTCACATTATGCTGTCCATATGTTGCATTTAAAAAATATTCAGATAAACTACTCGAATATGGATTAATGAATTCCCACCCTAAATTATTACCTATAATCGGCAATAAATTATTTGGAACTGAATCAAATTTAGTATATTTTCGCTTATGAATATTTGAAAAATTATCAATATGATTTTTAGTCAAATCAAACTGTTCGCCCCACATATGCACAAAATCTTTTAGTACAGCCGTATCTGCCCCATCTTCAACCCAAGTCGGTAATGTATTATTCAAACTATGTATATTATCAGCATCATAATTTGACGCTGAAGTATATTGTTCATCATACCACGATATCCATTCACTTGAACCAGTGGGATATAATAACGAAAATGGAGGAACTGATTTTGGATTTTTAGTTGTAATAAATATATCAGTTGTAAATGACGATGTTGCTGCCCCCGCCGTATTTGACCCCGAATGATACCTGATATTAAATAATTCACCAGATGGTAATATTGAACCAGACCGTTCAGTAATTGTATCCAAATAGCCATATTGGGAAGAAGTATTATACATAGTTGGATATAATAATTCACCTATTTGCCCACTCGAATCGTATATAGGATATGACCCTGTGATATTTGACCCTGATAATATCTCAAATTGAGATGATGCTGTCCTCCAATCATAAATGTTGGCAACATCACCACCTATATCTCCAGTCTGTGATGGCCTCCAATATGATTGTGATGCAACATATATATGCCTTCTATATTCATTATGCTTTATAGATGGATTTAATATCACATTGCCACCAAATGAACTTGATGGTAATGAATTATATTGATTCATGTTAGTCCACTTCAATCCATCCGAAGTTCCAGTAGCCGATGTTGCTATACCATCTGTTCCTTTTATTAAAAATGATAAATAAATAGGTTTATCAGTATTAAAAAATGGTGCATCTTCCACACGATATTTTTTTGCAAATAAATAAATATCTTGCAATTGGCCCGCGTTTTTAGAAGTATGTTTATAAACTAATTTTATTCCCTCATATTGAGGTAAAATAGTTGTTGGTGAGCGTTCTGAAATCGGGGTGGAATCGATTAAATTTGGTCCTATTCCTGGTGCCGACCCGGTGCTAGTAATTTGATTATCAAAATATAGAAATTTTTCATATGGTGTAAAACCCATTTTAACTTTTGTAATATCATTAAATAAGGTTTTTCGTCTTTCTTCAACATGACTTCCAGTTAATGCTAATGATGATGAAATTCCTCGTAAGTGATTTTCTATCGTTACAACTTTGGCTTTAAAATTGCTCAATTTTGATGCTGCAGAACCAAAAAATACATGATTTTTGAAATTGGAAAAATCTATATTTAAATTTTTATATTCATTGGCATTTTCTAATGCGATTTCATCAAATGTCTCCTGATTAATTGATGCACTGGCATTCAGTTGTAATTGATTTTGATATGTATCTGTTATAGTATCATTATATAATTCAGAATTAAAATCAAAATCAGGTTTTAAACTTTCACCAACCGTCATTGATGAAATATTACTAACATATATTATATTTTCCGTTTGTGAATCTAATAATTTTCGCTCAATATTCACAGCATATAATTCAAAAATATTATCTGGTAATGGTGTATTCAACCGTAAAATTAATGATGGGTGTTCTGGGTCTGTGATTTGGTCAAATGCATAATTGTTTATCGTTATGATTTTTCCTTGCCCAATGTTTAATACATAATTCAACCCATAACAATTTGGTGCACCATCTGTTCCACAATCATCTTCTAAAGAACCCAAAATATTAACTAATTCACTCATAAACATATCATCAAAATATAAATTAGTATTATCACCATATCTACCATATAAACGAATTTCTTTACGCGATGCTGATATTTGTTTTATATAAAAATTAGGGTCACCCATATAAACATCATCAATAAAAGTTACTAAATCCATATATTCATCTGCATCACCCTGTGATATGTTACCAGTTGTAACTAAATCATCAATATCACTTTCTATTAAAGATGCATCCTCGTTGATAGGGATATTTATATCAAACCCAGTGCTTGCAGTATAAATTGTAAAATTATTATACCAATCGTCAAAGAAATTCCTTAAAAAATCAAATTTTAATTGATAATTACCACCTGCAGTTTGGTTTTCAGATAAAATTTCATTAGGTTTAAAATATATACTTTCGCCACTTCTATAAATATTTACCTGCGGAGATGAACCGTCAACGGGTGTTGGATAAGTATTATTGTAGTCAATACATTCTATTTGTGAAAATATTAGAGATGAATTTTGTAAAATAGTAGTTGTCCAATTCCCATCATTTAAACTAAAAGTAGCTACTGTGGTACCTGCAGGTATCTCTGTTGTTGAATTTACCCCTGTCGCGAAGTATGCATCATGCCCCAAATATTGACAAAATGCTTGAGCAGTCTCAGGGTTACCCCCTTGAAGCGCAACCGAATCACCATCTTGAGGTGGTATTAAATCATCTGATGAAACTAACCCGTGTTCATATAGCATATGAGTATCAGGGTTAGGATATGGAATTACTTCCTGTGCATCAGGTGGAATAGTATATTCAATATAATCACCATTAAAATCGATATTTGTTTGGTATTCGTACCCTACAACCCAAGTTTCACTGTCATCAAATACAGCCACCCTAACATAATCACCTAACAATTCATCAAAAATATATGTAGTTTGACCAGATGAAATTAAATCTAATTGATTTGGAACAAATTCAGATACTGTTTCACCCATTATAATGCTCTATTCTTTTTATCTTTTTTTGGTACATCTATTGGACCTCTCCTTGTAGCAGGCTGACCTGTAATTAATTTTTCCACATGAAAATCACCAACCACGATACCTTTATTACCACTACCACTTGAATCTCGTATCACACGCGTATCAAACTCACCACAGTTGAGCTCTAAAATACATTCAGATTTTATGTTTTCATCTATCATATCATTTATAAATATATTACCAACCGAACTTTCCCTTGGAAATTGATTATATATGCCATCCCAAAAATCAAACGGGCCGATGTCAGTATGTGGATAGAATGTGTACAATTTTTCTTTCGATGGGTCTAATATATTAGTATAATAATTTTCAATCTGTAATAAAGCTCCTATATCATATCTCCCTGTATTGAATACCCTAACCTGTTCAATATCTATTTTATTAATAAAATCACCTAATTCATCATTATTGATTGCCCGCTGGGCTAAAGATTGTTCAATTAGCTCCGTTCCATCAAAAACATCGGACTGTAAAATATTTTCAATTGATTTCATATATTTACTATTCGGTGTAAATCCATTAATAATTGGTGTACTACCTGGATATGGCCATGGTAAATAAACAAAATCTGGTCCACCTATATCCTGAAAATCCTCAATATAAATTTCATCTGTATTTAAATTTAGCTTAATAGTAACTATTTTTTCACGATTAAATTGCCCAATATCACCATCGGCAACTAATAAATCTATTTCTGCAAAAATAGCTTTTACTATTTTAACACCAGATGAAGAATATTGTTGTGAAAAATAATTAATATTATTATTACTATCTCGTAAAAATTGGTATGTATATAAATCACTTGCACCAATCAATTCACTATTTAAACTAATTTCCCCATTAGTTTTTTTACTTAAATATTCAGTTTTTATAGATTCTGCATCCAAATTTACACCATCCCATGCCACAATCATAAATACAAAATCTTTATTATTATTACGAAATGGTTCATAATTTTCAATAATATCATTGGATGTTATCAATTGTGCAGCATAATCATCTGTAATATCAAATGATATATTTACAATATTTGGTGCAGATGTATATAAATAATCTACATCATTAATGTTATAATATTTATTTAGAAATTTAATATTAGTGTCAGTTGTTCCTATATATGCATGTGATATTGGTCGAATTATATCATGTTCCAGTGTTCTATTTGGGTATGCATAAAAGACTATGTTACCCTCAACATCGTCCTCTACAAAATAATCTGCAGCTGCATTAAAGTCGTCTGTCCAATAAGATTGAATTACATCAAGATTAAATCCACCATCAGTTACATTACCGGTACCACCACTCATGGTTACTACAATATCGGTATAAATAGTACTCCATGCAGCTGCATACATATCGACCCAAAGGTCCCTATTGATTGGGCACTGCCCTTTTGGTGCATAACCTACAACACCTGGATGGATTGCAAGAACCGATGCATCCGGGTCCATATTATAACATTCTACTATTGGAGCTAAAATTTCAGATTCATCTTGCTCAGCGAATGCATAAAAACTAATCCCTAAGGATTGAATATCCTCAGTGACTACTGATGGATAATGTTGTTCATCTCCACCTTCTTCAAATATTGGGATGCACCCAATTGAATTTTCACCAATACATTCTACTGGCTCGTCACCATCTAAACTAATAACAAATGCGCGGCGACCATTCGCATCTAATATAAATTCATAAACTGGTTTTGGAAATACCTCATAATTTATTTCATCTTCTGCAAACATAAACTCATTTTGTTCTTCTGTTAGTGCATAAAAGCTCAATCCTAAACTTTTATATGCACCACATGCATCGGGATTATCCGTACAATCATCACCCGTTGGGTGTGCCCAATAAAAATCATCAGTACAATTTATCGGAGCGGATATAGTGCCCTTGGGGTATCCAAACCATGGTAACTGTCCAGGCCACCCCTCTAACCCTGTATCATCATCATAACAAGTAAATGGTCGATTAACTGGCCAAGAATCATCCACTTGAAAATTTTCATATAACCAACTACTTGGTGCATTTAAACCTAAAGTTAACCCACGCTCATAAATATTAACAGTATGAAATTTTACTAAATACTGAAAGGGACTGAGATGACTAAAAAATCTTGGTAACATCCAGCTATAAACTGGTTCATTTGGTACATTAGATAAATTAATAGGTGCTATCTGCGTACCAGTAGTAGATTCTGCCCCACCAAAATCAATATTTGGAGTCATAGTAGTTGATAAATCATCTATGGATTCAATTGAATCAAGGCCAGTCATTTCACCCCACTCAGAATGGTTAGACGAATAAAAGTATTGACCATAGTCATTTACAGATGGTTCAGTTTGTAAAATTATATATGTAAATTCTGGTAAATTTACTGGGTATCTACATGAACCATCATCATAGCATGTATATGGTGAGTCAATTTCAATAGTAATAGTTTCAATGTTAGAGTTCGTTTCACACTCATCTTCACACACATCCCTTGAAAGCATACACTGCCCATGTGGTGTTTCATCTGGACCAAATATACAGTCCCAATATACAACTTCACAATTGTCCATACATAATTCTAAATCAAAATTGTTTGGTTCTGTTAATATTATTGTTTCTTCACATAATATATTATAATTCATTGCATTTATATCTGTGCATGTATATATTATATAATCATCAGAATACATACAGCAGCAATTATCAACAATTATACCATTCTGCAAGCACTCATCTGAGTGTGTATCATTGGTACATGCATTAATATTATTTAAATCATAATTTGTTGCATTTGGGTCTGTGCAACCTGTACAAGACATATTCCACAAATCACACCCTGCAAATGCCGTTCCGTTATTACATGGGTCACACACCCCACACACATCCATTTCAGCAGACCCACCACATTCACCAAAACAATCATATCCAGCTGGACAATCACAATTGCAATCATCATATTCAAAACAGCTTCCCCCACAAACCCCACAATCATCCGATGGCAATTCAAGAGGGCTACACCCACCGTTACAGTTTAAGTCATATATGCAATAATTATCTGCATTATTTAGTTCACACTGATAATGCAAATAAAAATCAGGTGGGCCGTTTATATCAATTTCAGGTACAGTGACTGGCCCACTATAATATGGATATTCACAACATGATATATCGATGCACTTTCCATTCACACTACATGCAGCAAATTCCATCCCTAAATCATAGCAATCATTATCGTGCCCACATGATACAGATGGTTCATCACCGTTACAATCCAAAGTAAATGATGTACTCGAATTGCATGCACAGTATGAATCTGTCCCATAAACTGCATTGTCACATAAACCAAATGGGTGTAATGATTGGGTACTATTAATACCAGTATCTAAACACCCCCCTATAATTTCTACACAGGCGCCGTTATTACACTCCTGTCCAGCTGGACACGAAATATTATCACATGGGTCAACATCTGGTGCAATGTAACAATCAACAAAATCCCATGCGCCATCTGGGCAACCACACGACATATCAGTACCAACGCATGATTGAGTTTGACCTTGAAATGTAGAACAGGTTCCTGCACAACTTCTGTTATTTGTATAATCGTTTATTGACATAGTTTAATTCTCATATTAATATGGTTTTTCATATTCATCTTCACCTAATTTAGGGTATATTTTAAAATCATTTGCATATGGTTCACCAGTTTCATGGTCAAACATAACTTTATAATCAGTAATTAACTGCCCAAATATATTCCGACCACCAATATCAATTAATTGGTTATTATCATCAATTTCAGAAAAAGTCATATCAATATTTAAATTATTATTTACAATTTTTTCATTTGTTATACTAGCATATGGGTCGTATTCATTCCAATCGATGCCAGGATAACCCCACGGGAATAATGGGCTTGAATTAAAAGTTTGCAAACGATTTTCAGAAAACCTACCTAAAAAATCTATTTTAGGTAATACTGGATAATAAAAATTTTGATAATAATTTATATATTCTGTGGATTGTTGCTCCCCAACATTCTCTGTTATTATTTTTGGTGTCCAGTTTTGATTTGACGATAAATCACCAGTTAATAATGAATAATCATCAAAATACAGCTCTTGTATAGAACCAAGTTCATCCTCTGTATAAATATTAAAATAATAACTAAAATCAAATCTAATACTAACATTAGATGCTATAGTTATTCGCCACCCATCATCATTATTAACAGATGGGTATTCACTCAATTCAGTAAAATATTCACCCGTTGGAGTATATAAAATAAAATCTACCATATGTGTATATTCAAGTAATGCTGAAAAAATATCATTAACCGTCACACCAGTTTCTGGTAAATCACTAAACATCAATGTATAACTACCCGAACCGATAATCGTTTGTCCAATATTATATGCTACAATCCCCTCCCGTCCTGTAAAAATGTTAGTATCTTTTGGTATAATGTTTTTCCAATATCTCGAATGACCCGGATTCCCTGGGTGATTTAGCATTGGAACTGTGTCTGCACTAAGGACTGTATCCTTTGTCGGGTCAAATTGCGTGTCCCAATCATTTTTTATCCATGGTCCCCAATTTTCAAATTCAATATCCGTTGGTTTAGGTTTGATTGCATCAATATATCCATAATGCTCATTAGTAAAGTTTACTATATCAACTATTGCTTTCAGTGCAGCCGGGTCATTATCTTCGGTATTTCCAAATCGTCTATACTCTCTACTGAATTCCATCTGCACTGCATCTACAAATTTATCTGGGTTAGTCACTATTTCTGACGGTGCATCGCGTGTTACCCATGCAGTGCCAGTAGGTTGGTTTCCGGCTGTGAATGAATGATTGAATGTTGGTCCAAATCCATCGTTATCATGATTAATACAAGTGGATGTATCTATTTCATCCTGTGAAGTTGGACACCCAGCACCAACACCATTATCAATTAATGCATCATATATGTAACGCAATAATTCTTGTGTTCCAAATGTAGTTTTAATTGATGGTGCATATTTACTTACATCATCAAATACATTATATTGCGGATATTGTAATTCAGGAGACTCCACTTCTTCCCATTCACCCTCATCTGTTAAAAATGGTCCAGGTGTATTTTTTGGGCCAGTTAACCCTAAATCAACGGCAAAGTATCTCCAATTTGCAGCACCATGTAAATCAATTACTAATTTAATATTAGGGTGAGTTTCCAGATAGTCTAATACTGCTCGCTTCATTGGCATCATCTTCCCCTTTATAGGCTCAAATGCAGGAGTATCAGTTGGGTCTGGAACATAATGATAAAAATTAGGGTCATCAGTTCTATATTTAGCATATATAACAGGACACCCGAAAAAATCATGCATCTTTCTACCAATTGAACCTGTATATAAATCACTCGAATGAGTTGAATCTATTGATGGTCTATAGCTTCGCTGATTATGTGCAGCTGTGAATAATACAGCTTGCGTTATTGATGCATCATTGATTCCATACGATTGTTCAAATGGTGTATTTATAAACCCAAGCATATCCCATATATTATATTTACCAGAATTAAAATATCTAATTTGTCCAATATCCAATTCTCCAGGGAATTCTCCTAAAATACCTTGGTCATTAAATCTACCATTATGTATTAAATTATTAGATGTTGCACTCTCAGTTGGTGCACCTGAAGCATCAGATAAATCATAAGTAGGCCCCATATAATCATCTAAAAATGGTAATGATGGTGCACTCGAACCTGATACTCTATTTTCAATATTTACTAATGCGCCACCCGTTTCTAACCTATCAAATTCATACGCAAAATGTAAATCAATTGGTTGGTCTAAGCCCGGCATTAATCCCAATTGTCGTTTTATTGTCTTATAATAAATACTATTTTTAGATATACCACCAATAATAGGTTCAAATGCATTAACATCAATGAAAGGTGAGGTATATAAATTGTTTTCATATAAATTTATGCGTGTAGTGAATTTAAAGCTTTCTAAAACACCTTGTTTATGCCGCGACCCTTCGATTAATATCCCACCAACAATAAACATCAAACCCGTAATTTCATATACCCCAGGTTTTTCATACTTATGTTTTATTATAGTATCAGATTTTAATTCGAGTGGTTTGTCTGCATATTCTGGTATAGCAGTAACTGAATCGCCCCAATCTATTACTCCAATATATGCCTGTGTAAAATATGATGTAGTCCAATCTGAATCCATTTTACATACAATTCCATCTCTATTTATATAATCAAAATTAACATGTGGTCTATCATTAAAAATATCATAAACATTAACATCAGGTGTTTCTCCCGTTAAATCGGTTGGTACATAATTACAATAATATCCATAATACACCCCAAACGACCCACATGGCTCGCCAATAGTATAATCACCTGGATACCCACCATAATGGAATATACAACAATCACTTGGAGTCACATTTTGACCCTCGATTCCAAATGAACTCCCATCGGGTGTGTTACAATCGGATGCTTTTGTGCAATGTGCGTCGGAAACTAAAATGTGACCTGAATCCCCAACACCACCACAAGAAACCTCGTTTAAATTTTCTGAAAGTTCACTGGAACGCCTAAAATATGCATATAGTTGTACTTCACCCGGTGCTGAATTTATATCATATTCATCTGGCTGTATAAGTTCATCAAAATAATTATATACAGTTTGATTAACATTTTTATTTAAACTCCGGACAGTTCTTGCATCAATATCAGGAGATAAATCAGATTGAATTAATGATTTCCATGGTGTAATAATTTTACCAGATTGTGATTGCAACATACCAATATCGTCTAAGTCAAATTCAGTACCAGAATAAAAATCTTCGGGATTATCATAAGATAATGATATTTCATTTATCTTTTGCACCCACGGTACATTGAAATTATCATCGATATAATAAAAAGTTCCCAGCTGCGGTCGTCTATCGACATCATAATTTGTCATTGAAGCTCGCGTTTGATATAATGGAATAGCAATGGGGTCATAATTGCCATACAACCAAATACCTTGATATGGTAAATATGATAAGCTAACGGACTGTGCAGTTTCAATTATATTTTCTATTATAAATATTTTTTGATGTGACCCAATAATACCATTATTATCAGTTGCAGTTATTTTTACAAAATATGTGTACGGTAAAGGGTCAGATTGTATAGTAAATTCTTTAAAATACCCATTCTGCTCAAAATCTAATATTTCTGTCTCCGAATCGAATGTCCTATTGACAGTCATTAACCCACTCGGTCCAGTTTGGTCATCACTTGTCTTTCTATCAATTTCTAAAAGATATTCAACTATATATCCACCATCAGATGGTGCAGACCATGCACCAGTAGGACTGTCACCGAGTGGTGTAAATGTGAATTGATGTTGTGACAAACCAAAAGTTAAAGTGGATTCAATTAAAATATCACCAGATGGTGCACACGATGAACTATCTCCATTACAAATACCACAATCATCAATTAAATTTGCATTACAACATTCTCCGTTATTATCGATTGATGCATCACCACCACAGACTCCAGCACAATCGTCTATATACCCATCACAATTGCATGCCCCGTCTGCCATTGGCGTGTTGCACCCACATTCTAATTCTTCTGCGTCTCCACCACATTCACCTAAACAATCGATTTCTACTATACAATCACCATCGCAATTGAAAAAATCTGTTGCATATACACAGCTACCATCATTTTCTTGAGCCTCTGAATCGTAATTACATGCTTCTATATCTGTACAACCTTCAATAAGACATGTAAAACACTCACATAAACCAGTCATCGATGATGCATTACACCCACTTGATACACATTCCCCACACCCACCTTCAGCTGCACAAATATTTTCACAATCGCTATCCGTCAAGCATTCACAATCAGGTAAATCAATATATTGACATGTACCATCATCTATTGTTGCATCCTGGTCATAATTTAGTGCGTCCGCATCCGTACACCCTGAGCATGATAAATTATCTCCACCGCATATATTACATTCATCTAATACATTTCCAGCACAATCACATGTACCTTCAGGTATTTCAGAACATCCACATTCATATATAGCACCCGGACCATCACATACACCACAAGCATCATATACACTATTTCCGTCACATACACCTGCACAATCTAATTCAGCAGTACCACCACATACACCATTACAATCTTCTCCGATTACACAATTACCATCACAATCGTAATTCACATCTGGATATTCGCACATGGGTTGGCTGTGTGTAGTACAGTCACCACAGTAATTGCATGATGATGGGTCCATACAACCCACTATGCTTTGTGCAACATACCCAGGGTTCCCACCATCAATACTTGCTTGCCAACACGCCGTGTTACCACCGTTAGTATATGAACTACCATTTTTGCAATCTTCTGTACAATCAGGATTTAAATTAAAATCTTCATCACAGAATATTTTATATTCAACTGAGCTACCAAGATTATCAGTTTCTGGATATGTCTCATCGACATTTAAAAATGGGGCGTTACTCGTACCACCATTCCACCTAGCCACTACATTACCATAAGTTGCTCGTAATTGAATTAATCTACCATTACAACATATAGTACGATTAGGTGTCCCACCGTATGGGTAACATTGTTGTGTATCCACTAAACATGGATTATCTTGACCGCTCCAACTAATATCAAATTCATCAATTGGATGTTTACGCGTAAATAAAATAACTTCATTTGGTGCTATATGAACTCCATTTGGAATTATATAATTATCATCACTACTCACAGGGTTAACGCCATCCCATTCAAACCCAGATATATCAAAGGTTATACTTGGATGATTATTATATAATTCAAAATATTCTCGTTCCCCACCACCTGGTGGATTATACATAATTTCTGATATAAATAAATCAGCAGGGGAAGTATTAAGTTTAGGTTCATTTGATAATCCAGGAGTTGGGCCACCACCACCCCTCCTCCAATTTGTACCACAATTATTATCCAAACTATGGTTAACTAATACTATTGATGTATCGTCATTATACACATTAGATGGCCACTCTGTTCCTATTCCTGAACAAGTATTATTTTCACTGCCCTCGTTACCAGCTACTTGATAACGAACCTCATTTATTATATCACCTACGGCAGTTTTTAGCCGGATTGTCATTGGAGTAGTGTTATTTAAGTTACCCGTAATTTCAAATAAATTTTGATTAACAGATAACCCATTGACACCATCATATACTGAGCTATTATTAGCAAAAACCACACGGCCACCAGATGAAATTTGAGTACCAACTGGGATTGATTCCAACCTCACAAATTCAGAAGAAGCACCCTGAGTGGTTATGGATACACATGATAAATTTAAATCTTGAGTTGAATTATTATATATTTCAAAAAATTCAGCATCGTTACCATCAACTGGATAATAATGAATTTCATCAATGATAATTTCACCGGCACTAAAAACCTGATATTCACAATTATCAATATGTTGTGTTGCTTCAGGGTTATAGTTTATTGCACACTCGTCTGTGCACCCAAGTATTTCACTACCGTCTAAATCTTCACAATTATACCAATGTTCCCCAAGTGTACTGCAACTCGGATAACAACCTTCTAAAGATTGTTCTTCGGTCCAACTCAAATCTAAATCTTCATCAAAGCAACATTGTATTGTAGTGCTATAGTCACACCCACCATCGTCATCGGTTGCTAATGCATCAAAATTACATGCTTGGGGGTCTGTGCACCCAAATATAATACCAGAATCCGGAGTCCCATGTTCGCTAGTACTTACTTGCCAATTACTACCTATATTAATATCTGTATTCCATAATAAATAATCAGGTTTGAGTTCAATACTGTTTCCACCATGACTTCCATATGGACAACTTGATATTGTTGGCCAACCATACGAATCAACTTCAATACCATCATCACAACCCGTATGGTATCGTACAACATTAACTGTACATCCATCTGCATTTCCACAATTGTTGTCATCGCGACCCATATTTGTGCATTCAGGTGGAACATCATATACACATTGAGTATGAAAATCACAATAAGTCGTCCAATTGCCATCTACACATGTTTCTTCGGTAGCACTATCATCAGTATCACAAAAATATTCGACTGATTGTGCGGCACAGGTTTCAGAAACACCCACTGAATTTTGATATTCTGGGGCAGGTATGCATACTGGATTTTGCCAACAATTATTGCGTATCCGTATAGTCATTGGAGAATATCTATTTAAATTATAACTGTCTCCGTCTTGCCATTCAAATAAATTTACACCAAGTGTTAAGTCTGGTTCGCTCTCATAAGTTGTGGCATTATTAGCAATTACAATCCTATAACCCTCTTGTATATATGTACCGTCTGGAAACTCGAATCTATTCCATTCTTTACCTGAGACATTAATCCCACACCCAAGACCATCAATTGCATCAGTACCTTCAAAAGTCATTTTAAATCCAGAGATGTTACCATCCCAGCCTTCATAAAACGGTGAACCGAAAGGTCTATATATTTCTACAAACTGATAATCAGAATAAGTACCAACAGACGATGGGATAGAATAATGTATTTCCGATACCATTAACTCCGGGTAATAATCGCCGGCACCATCTTTTGGGTCGTCTTTACACTGCGACCTCGTATTAAAAGTAGGTATATATTTTTGATTTATAGCCACTTAACCCCCCTAAGCTGGTTTAAAGCCTTTAGCCCGTAATAAATCACTCTTTGAAATAAATTCAACTTTACATTTATTACCATAACCCGAAAAATGAGTATATGCACCGATATAACTCCAATACGGTAGTGTTTCTGGTGAATCAGAACATGATGACCCATTCCACCCATTAAAACTACATTGAAATTCCCAATATTGGACAAGATTTGCTGGGTCTAACATATATTCTGTTGGTTCAACACCAAGAGGGACAACATGATTCATCCAATATTCAGGATACCATTTCAGTTTTGTAGCTCCGTTGGGTCCAAATGAATCTTCATAATATGGCCCACCTGTTTCTTCATCTGCATCATCAAATGTATAATCCTCATCTGTATCTGGATTATATGTAGCTACAATATAAAACCACTCGTTAAAATCAATAGGTATCCGTTGGTGTGTTAATAATCTATTTGGGTAATTTGTTTTAGTTATAATACTTTCGGGTCGTGTATCGTGTTTTGACATAATAAAACCACCTCTACCTTTCGACATACCTACATGCGAATCCCGTAATGTACCATCAGCCTCACGCACCACTGTCCGTATAAATCGCTCAGTATCATTATTTAAAAAAAATGTATGTTTTGAATCAAACCATTGGTCCTCTATGGCAACACAAATCCCACCAACATCAGCACACTCAGAACTGTCCCCAGCAACATCGCATTGAACAGTTAAATCCCCTTCACAGTGACCATCACCTTCCGATTTAGAAGCTATATATGTTTCCCATGTATGAGCAATTGGTTGTTGTAAAAACGAACTTGTAATTAGATTATAGTAACTATCCATACAATTAAAAGCTGTATATATTTCTTCATCAGTACAACCCATCAATTCAAATGGCCGAATAATACTATCTTTATGTAATACAAATGTGTCTAACATAAACCCATATGGATTTTCATCGCGCAGTGGAGCACCTAAATTAAACAATGTACCTTCACCAACTCTATCTAAAAACCTAACCCACATTGCAACAGTAAACCCATCTCGCTGCCACTTTGGATTAGCAGGGTCACTACCAATTAATCCTATATCTTCACCTTCTTGGCTCCTAATAATAATAGACTGATTTAAATTTCTTATTTTCAGATACCCAGGTGAGCTGTTTTCATATTCTGGTCTTTCATCATTTGAATCGTCTGGTTCAAAATCTAAATCTTGTAAATATTGAGTTAAATCATCTCTCAACCACTCCATTGTTTTATTTTGATTTTGTTGGTCTGCATGCTCTTCTAACCGTGTAATGTCACCACCTACTTTATCGCTCGACACACTATCTAAATCATATTCAAGGGAATCAGTTTCACTAAGCAACCCTTCTATGGCGTCATTAAAATTTGGTATATCTGGCTGTTTTAACTTTTGATAATCAGCAAAAAACTTATTTATTTGTTTTTGTCGCGAAGATTGTTGCGGTAATAATTCATAAACAGTTGTGTCCAAAGTTTGTTTAGCTAAATCAGAATCAATAACAGTTAATGAATTACCTGATGCAATAAATTGACTGAGTGAATATATAGCTTCAGCAACCGGAACCTCAAATTGTGTACAATTATTAGTTTGATTTTGCTCTTGATAATTAAATCTTATACTTGGACCATAACCACCTTCAATAGTATCACCTGCAATAAAAAATAATATTGAACTATCGAATGGAGTATATTGTGGTGGAATCCATGTCCCATATACATCATTTTCACCTGTCCCCTCAATTTTATGGCATGGCATTGCCGATTCAATAAAATCTGTAAATGTTGACTCTTTTATATCTTGAAAATCTTCTGCATAAATTACGATTTTGTTGGCACCGTTACGACCAGACTGAATTTGCCCAGTTTGTTTATTAACTACTCGCTGTAAATCAGCTACATCATTTAATTGGTTTTCATTTAATAATATATCTATAACAGCTGTAACAATTTGTTGTTTTAAAGTAGCACGATTTACCGAATCGCTTGAATATACAAATGTTGCCATAAATTACCTCTTTACTTTAAATTCAAAATTATTATCATAAATCACCTCTTGTCCATCATTATGTTTTAACTTGAATATTATTTTATACATTCTATCTGGTGCAAATCCATTCATCCACTGAATGAAATAATTGGATGTTGGGTCACAACTCATCGAAGTATATGCACTAAATGGGACTATCGTTTCACCTGTTGCCATATCTAATATAGAATATGAACCACTACCTTTACCTATAAATGAACCCGTTACTGTTTGTACAGAAGTTGAAAATGTTTTTTGAATATATCGTTGTCTTGTACCCACTCTAAATTTTACTTTTTCATTTTCCTTATATGATTCCCGTAGTCCTTTCATATATACATAATTATCAACATCACCACTTAAATCTAAACGCTGTAAACTTCCTGATGTACTATTTTGGTTCCATTTACTGCTACTTTCAAAAGTATGGTCGTCCCACTTAACTTCTAGCTTTGGTGCATAAATCGTATTAGATTGTACTGAAAAGAATTTTAACTTACCATATGCCGAATTATCAGTTTCTTGACTCCCACTAAATTTTAACAATAACCCATGATTTGCAAGTTTAGTAGTGATGGATGGTGCCCCTAACCAATTATTCATCACAGTTGTTATATCCATATTAATATCGGGTGACTCGTATGAAAATGATTGCGATGATTCATAACTACTACCAGTAAAATATGAACCACCATGATTTGGTAGTCCGTTGCTGTGGCTCCAACTAACTGCAGTTGCTCCCAGATAATGGTTTCTATTAGTCCAACTAACCCCATTAGTTACTTTTGGATTATCACCAAATTCACCTACACCCTCGTCCCAAGATTGTGACAGTGGGTGTGCAGTCAATGTATATGTTTGAGATATACCCGAATTACCTTCTGATTCGTATAACTTTAAATAATATCGTGGATTTGTTATCTTACCCTGTACCAACGATTGCGATAATTCACTTAAATCAAAATAAATTAATGCACGAGTTTGGTGGTCAAATGAAGTATTATAATAATGTTTTTTAATTTCCAATATCTGGTCATACCCAAAATTTTGGTCTTTTTCTGATATACCAGTTGTTTCAATGTTTGAACCACTTGATATCCAAGAATCTTTTGTAGCGTAAATAAAATGATGCATTATCGTACAATTCCTTTCACATTTGTATTGGGATTTTTTAACTCAAATATAGCTGGCTCAACTGATGGTAATATTGTCCCATCACCAACCGAAGTAGTATTACCATAAAATTGACTAAAATTATAATTATACCCATACCCAGAACTCAGATTATCAATTACTTCTCCAGGTGGAATTCCAGTTAAACTATATAATGGTGTTGCTAATAAATTAGTATAATTTGTCTCTGCACCACCTTGTGTTAATATAACCTGATTTACGGCGCGCACACCATCGACACCCATTAATTCATACTCTAAATCACTGGTATAAATTGCTTGTTTATATTCCATCTTTTCAATTGCAAAATGATTTATTATTTTATCTATGCACCGCATTTTAACTTCGGACTTATTTTGATTTCTATTTGCAACAACATCAAATACTACACCAAAGTTAATTATATATCCATTCTTTATAACAACATCATCTGTAATCATTCTATATTGAGATAAATAATTTTTAATGTTTTGCATTAATATATTGGGTGCATATGTTAAATTTTTATTTTTATCATAACACATAACATATACAGAAATATTACCGGTAGCATCAGATACATCAGCTGCCTGCGCATGTAAATTATCTACTGCAGTAGATAAATTTGAGGTCATTTGTGTTATATCACTTATACCAAATTGATTTCCAGGTGCAGCTAAGTTCGCATACCCTGTAATTAATGTATTAACAATATTCTCTGGTGATTCCCCTATTTCATTTAATCCCGCAACATTCATAAGTGGTTGAATTAGAGTATTAATTGAAGTTTCTAATTGTGCTGTATCAAGTGAATAACTTAAATCTGCAATACCAGTCCGCTCAACAAATACTTTAGCTATATTACCAAATTTAGCAGGCATATTTAAAACTCTTGCCGTATAATCTTCTTTCGTAACACAACGATTTTGCGTTTCAAAGAAAGCTTTTGCTCTATGTCGTATTTCTTCTACGGTTTCACCACTCGACCCACCTCGCGCTGGTATATCATTTGATATTGCAAATGCTCGGTCTGATGGTGTTATACCACCATTTAATACAGATATACCTTCATAACTATTCAAATCATCTTGCGGAACATTAGCATCTAACCCACCACCTATTCTGTAAGTTACTGTTAATGTAGTATTAGATGGTGTTTCACCTAAAGATGAATATACTGAACCTAAGGTTGGTGAAATAGCTTTTTGCCATTCAGCAGTTTCACCAGGTAATACTATACCTGCATTATTTGCATTATAATACCCAGTTTCAAGCGAACCAGTCGTCCCAACTCGTAATAACCCATTACCAAATATTAAACTCGTTGTATCATCTTCATTAATTTCAGTTGTAAATCGCTTTGATGTTTTTAAATATTTTAATACATATGGAACAGGAACATTATTAATATCAGTTGTAGGAGATAAATCATTATATGCAGATGACCTCAAAGATGTTTCATCGTAAACCCCATTAATCCAATCATCTGTATAATGTATATCTTTAATAATCTTGTCTTGTGCTAAATAATCCACTTGAAACCACATATTATTCCCACTGTCTTTAATATCTATAATCTCAACCACATTAGTTTCTGGTAAAGTTAGTTTTAAATATTGTTTTGGTGAACCAACCGTAAATGTAGTTTCCTTTGTTTCACCCGATATTGCACGCACCTGTCTTGAAATTTTATATTCAGTCACTACACCATTTTCATCAAATGAATATGGTTCTGGTATTACATCTGCTGAGCTACTTACTGTAAAATCAATCATATCTAGCGTTTCAAATACAATAGATGGGTTTTCACTTGAGCGAACCTTTAAACCCTTATTAATAACCATTGCAGAATTTTCATATGCCGGTAAAATATTATTAATATCACCAGTAGTAACAGGGACAGTTTGTGTAGCAACCATTGTAGTAAATGCAGGTGTTATGGGATTAACTTTATACCCTAGCATATTCGCAATATTAATCATATTACGGCGCTCTTCAGCCAATGGTAACATCATTTCTTTATATTGTTGGTCGATGTAAAACGACAACACATCTCCAACATATGCAGCCATCTCAATTAACATCATTCCAGGTGATGTCTCATTAAAATCTTTATATGAATTTGGAAAATATGATTTAGCATATTCCATAAGAGTATGTTTAATATTATCAAAATCTTTATTTAAATAATTTATATTTGTTGTCTTTAAATCTTGCTGATTATATGCCATTGATTTGCTCCTAAATAATTACATTAACCGATTCAAGTGTGCTAGGGTCGCGTGTAATATTAAATACCACATGTATATTTAAAGTGTTTTTGCCTACCCCACTCAATTCATCGAGTTCTATATTTAAATCTTTAATTTCAACAAATGGTAACCAGGTACCAATTGTATTCATAATTTCATTCTGTATTGCAAGCATAGTTTCATCTGTAAAAACCTCGAATAAATATTTATCGAGATTAGTACCTAAATTAGGTTGCATTATTCGCTCCCCCTTTTTAGTTCTCAATAAATTCCGTATATTATTTTTCACTGCATCAATCGTAAATGAAGTTGACGCAAAATACCCTTCGGGTCCAGTTGATTTTCTAAATGGTAAATCTATACCAATATATGTATTATCATTTCTATCATCTATGAATACCTTTTTACTATGTTCAATAATCGGCATATTATTTATCCACCACTTTCATCAATTTCACTTTAGTTTTAGTTTCATTTGTTTCACCATTTGGTGTATTACTACCTATATACGCGTATCCCAATGAATCAGTCCTAATACCCTGACCACCTATTTTCTTCAAATCCAATGCTGGTATTTTTATTCCCTTTTGCCCACCAATTAATGGTGCAGGCCCTGAAGGTGAAATATATGTAACTTGTGGTGAAATATCGGCTGATGATGGTCCTGCAGTACTCAATTTTTCTATCTCAACCATTGCTTTCATTTCCGTGATAGTGAATGTTTGAGCTTGCACCCATTTTACTATTGCATCACTCATACCAGTTGCCATCTGTTTAGCTTTTTTTTGTTGGAAATCCGTCAACTCCATACTTTCTGCACCATTATCTGATAAATTATCTAATATCACCTGCTCTAAATCTAATTTTAGGCTCATTATGCTGTCCCAGCCTTTAATTTAGTTTTTTTATAAGATTGTTCCAATACAGAACTATAATCTCGTGTCATAAAATCAGGAACATTAGATTGTGCAACATCTGCATTCTCATAAATAATATTACCGTCATCGTGCATAATATCACTACTAAAGCTTTCCAAATCTGTCTCAGAATTAGCCGTTTCATTTAATATATCATTCAATACTGGATTATTTGAAAACTGCTTTTTGCCAACCGCGGTTGGTTTCCGTTCGTTTTCTTGTCCCCGTGTATTTGCCACAACAGTCGGCTGTTTCATTTCAGTAATAACCTCATTGATTGCCATTGCAACCTCTTCTCTTACTATTTGTCTTATATGTAATTTTAACTTATCTGATTTCATATTATAAAACTCCTATGCTTTTTGCCCATTATCTTCAATGTAATGATATTCGCTGAAAAATGCTGGGCTACTTAGCTTATTTTTTAAATTAATTATATTTGCCAACACATCTGGTGCAGGTGGGCCTGATATACCACCCATTGTCCCAGAAACTTTGAATTGCTCTAAAATCTCAACCAATTCCTCCAGTATAACTCTCAACTGTTCACCTAAAACTAATGGCTCAGTTTGAGATTGTGCTTGTTTCCCTAAATAAATATTAGATGATTCAATACTTATAAATTTATTTGTATTTATTGTTAAATTATTTCCGGCACCAATATCAATATTATTGAATGCAGAAAGTGTTATATTATTTTGCCTTGCATTAAAAATAATCCTATCACTTGCAATATAAATTTGATGTTTTTGTATAGACTTACCATCAATTGACCCAAATTTATAATCAAATTTATCTGCGTCAGGTGAACCATTTCCTTCTGCAATTAACCGTGTTGGATGTTCAATTGAATCTGACCCAAGTGTAAACGGTGATAAATTATCCTCTATTGTCCCCTTCGATAATATGGAAATTAATGAACCATCTATTGCAGTTTCAAATGGGACGCGTATATCTCGACCATTAGATATTAATATTAATGGTGATTGTGCTCGTGTTCCAAATCTAATACTACTCCCAAACCTACCTTCAATTACCACATCACCCTGAGTTCTATTGTCAGATGTACTGGTTGAATCTAATTCTGCTTTCACCACCTTTTGTAATCTTGCACTTGGTACATTAATGTGACCTGATAGCATGCGTGCATCTTGATTACTATTTGTTTTCACTTTACCTGCATAATCATTATATCGTGCTTTATGCATCGTGTCCATAGTTACATTCGGGTTATTGATAGTATTTATTGGACCTAAATAATATATAGTATCCCCAATTTCAGTTATCAATACTTGGTCACCGGGATTTGGAACATCTGTTATACCTCTTAGTAATGAGTATGCACGCAACCTATTTAAATCTGAGTCAGATAATAAATAGCCTACATGTGGACTAACTATAACACTATTTAAATCGCGTGCTTCTTCATAAAACCTAGAATCTGCATTTAATACTACATGTTTAACCTCACATGGAATAAACTGAAAAAACTGCTTTTCAACTGATGGTGCTACACCATACTTATATTGCCTGGATGCTTTCAGCTCAGCCATTATGTTACCCTAATATATTTTTTTGCTTGATATTAGATAAGATTGCATCATTTGCATTTACTGAATTAATAGTGTCATTTAACGATACCATTAAATCTTCCTTTTCAGCATCACTTAACCCTATTGTATCGCCAGTAGTTACATTAGATTTTGCAATCATGCGTTGGAGAACCCCAGATAATTTAACTAAATGCTCATCATTTTTAACTGCGACATCCATATACTCCTTTATAATTGGTGCAACAATAATTACCTCATCAATAGATGTCATCATCTTATTCATTTCCTTGATGAGCATATCAATCTGTTGTTTCTTTTTTAATGCATTTTCATATATTTCCCGCGTTAAATCCTGAAAAGTTTTATCATCAAAAATTGTCATATCATTCATTATTAATCTCCTAATAATTACATTTATTCATATATAAATAGTATATTTTCAAAAATGTCCAGGTAAAAAAAAACCTGCATTACGCAGGTTTTTAATTATTATATATTAATATAACTAATTTAGAAAAATTTATTACTCATATCTGATAATTCACCGACTGTACTATATTCTTCAAACTTATTTTTATAATATACCCTCAGTGTATTTACAACATTAGTTATATGTACGGTTTCTACATTTGCCATCTCCCTAATTAAAATATATAAACTTTTTTTATTAAAATTCTCTATTTCATGCGGGCGCTTTAAAATTTCAACTAATGCATATGATATATTCATATCTCGTTGTTTCTTAAACATTGACGGGATATTAGCTTCTAAATGATATACAAACAATGATAAAAACTCAATTAATTTTTCTGATTTTTCGGCAGCTGAAAAATCAGTCTTTTCATTTAATACACTCACATCATCATGTATTTTCATTTTCTTATAATTATTATTATTATGTAATATAAGATAATTCTTAGCAACGACTGAAAAGTAACTAAAAGCTTTTGAACCCTTTGTATGGTCGTATTTATGAATATTCATTACAAGAAATGCAACCACTTCACATTTTATATCCTCAAACCCATAATCAAAATAAGTAAATTTAAAAGTATTTATTATATTTTCAGCTAATTTATCGAATGCTTTATGAATTTCATCCCCATAAATTTTATTTCGTTGTGCATCACTTTCACTTGCATTATATCTAATAATTGCATCCTGCACATCCATCCCAAAATATATTCTACTTTTCTTTTTTCGTTTCTTCGTCATCAACACTCCCATCAAATATTTCATGTAATACTAATTGTATTTGTTTTAATTGCTCAAAGAAAAATCCAGTTTCATCATCTGATTCATAATGTCCAAGACTATCTACTTGTTTCATTTTCACTGTTGCAAAATCTATTATATCAGCAATTTGTACTATAAATCGCTCCATATTCTCTATCCGCCGTATTGATAACCGTAGCATATACCCCATGATTAACAGTAACATACACAGCAATATAAGTATTATTATCATCATCATGCGAACAATTTATCGAATTCTGTTTTCAATCCTTTTAAATCTACATTCTTAGGTTTGAACTTAGGTTTACCAGACTTAATTGTATTTGACTTTTCATTCCCTGAAATTTGTTGTATATAATGTTGTTTCTCAGCCACAGTTGACATCCAATCTGCAAAATGAATTATGTAATGTAATATATTCTGATTATTACTACCAAGTCTGTATAGTTTAGTGTTTGCGTCGTCAAACATACCATCTGCCATCTTTATAGCTTTCCAGACTTCCTGGGATACCTTAATATCGAAATGTTGTAGCAGCCAAAGAGCTCGGTCTGATACTGATAAATTTTCTAATTCTTTTGAGTAAGTATAAAATTCATTTAATTTATTTCGTCGCCACTCATCTGTCTGTACGATATAATATGGTGTAGTTAAATCACCTACTTTTCCTAAATCATGAAACATTGCTGCTAATATAATATCAGCATCTGTACAAGTAACTTCAACATTCATTTTTAAAAATTGTTGTTTAACATCTAATCCTGTATCAATAATTCTTAATACATGGTCTAAGTATCCCCCTGGAAAACAATTATGATATTCTGGTCTGCCTGATGCAGGAGCTTCAATAATTCTTTCCTCAAAGTGATTATGTAATTTCAAAATATTTTCTTTTAAAGTCCCTGAAAAATTATCTTCTATTATTTTCATTAACTTATTCCAATTTTCTAATATTTTTTCTGCTGTCATTTTAATTCCTATTTATTTATTAATTATAATATATAATATAATAATAATATATAATACAATACAAGTATTATTATTTATTAATTACTATAAAAATTGTATAATCATTATTATGATTGATAATAATATTGATATAGCAGTTTTTATAGTAATACCTTCATTTAACATCCAATATGTGATGAATGGAAAAGTGAGCATACCTGTGGCGAACCCCAATAATCTAACAGACCATAAGTTCCCAAATCCCTCATACCCATATTGTGTCGTTAACCAAAAACCATAAGTTATTGGCATACCTAAGATACATATTAACAGGGGGTTATATCGTGGCCATTTCCAGATTAATTGACCATTTAATTGAAACCACACTGCTATCTGTAAAATAAATAACAATGCGAATGTAATCAGCTGATTTTTATTGATATTATACCTCTAATTGTTGTTACAACATAATACATTTTTTGTATGTGAAACAAGCTTTTTTTATTTTAATTTATAATTTATCCTCGAATTATCATAGGACCCATCAGATGGCACTTTAGCTTCTTCTAAATTAACCCATTTAGATATAGTTACTTCAGCTGCGGCATCAGTCAAGTCAAATTCATTCTCATAACGAGCTAATAATTTGGCTATTAATTTATGTCTAACTATATCCTTTGATGTGAACATAGATAAGCCAACACCTCTAATACCAGCAAATCGTCTAATAGAATCATCCAGGCCATTAACACCTCGTTTATCTGTTTGTTCCAAGTCACCGGCAATGATGTACTTAGAATTGAATCCTAAACGAGTTAAAAACATCTTTATTTGAGCAGGTGTAGCATTTTGTGTTTCATCTAATATTACGATTTTATTAGATAATGTTAAACCCCTCATGTATGCCATTGGAATAACTTTTACAATCTCCTCTTGTCTTAATATATCAAGGATATGTTTACCAATAAGTTGTTCCATATTATAATAAAAAGACATCATAAATGGTTCTGTTTTTTCTTCTACATTACCAGGTAAAAAACCAAGTTTTTCACCATCAGCCTCAACCAAAGGTTTGACAATAATAATTCCATCATATGGAGTATCTTTATCAGCTAATGCTTTTAAAGCATAATGAACAGATAGATATGTTTTTCCACATCCTGCAGGACCTGTGCAGAAAGTAATATCTTTCTTTTCAATCATATCATAAAATCGTTTCTGGTTACGATTTCTGAATTGAATTGTCCAATCTTTGTTTTTGAGTTCTTTTAATGCTTGACGACGATTTTTTACATCGTGTTTGGTAGGAGTAACCTTTTTGGAAGTTGTTTGTTTTGACATTTGAAACTTCTCCGTATATTGTTATTAAAAACTATCTCAATAATAAATATCATCAACATACAGGAAAACAGGGGAAAGTTTAAAACTCTCCCCTTAATTTTCTATAACACCTACCAAAGTGTTAATTACTTCTTATTCCATAATCCTACAAGAATAAGAAGAGCTAGTAAACCAGCGAAACCATTGTTGCCGAATGTCGTCACGATACCTACAAGGTTTCCAACTACATTCATACCCCAAACACCTGTTCCAAATATTACTTCGGATACAATGCCAAGAGCTGCTAATGATGCAAGTAGTTCTACTAAACCACCT
>Ga0209992_10000605_pt1 | contig 46692 bp, 54 predicted proteins | sample 2SBtaG_2_FD_182564 | JGI IMG/M metagenome (GOLD analysis project Ga0209992, IMG submission 182564) | Deep subsurface microbial communities from Kolumbo volcano to uncover new lineages of life (NeLLi) - 2SBTROV12_ACTIVE470 metaG (SPAdes)... | ecosystem: Environmental > Aquatic > Marine >... | reverse complement strand
CGAGCCCGAGAGCACGCGCCTGGTGGCGCGAACGGCAGCCGTGCGCCTACGATCGGCGGGCGATCGAAAGTCCCCGACGGGGCGGTCGGCAAGTGTTAAACGCTTGTTCGAGGACTAGAAGTCGAAGTGCAGGCCGAGGATCGCGCCGTGGGCGTCGAAGTCCGCGAGGGCATCCCGCAACTTCGTGCTGTTCGCGAAGAACGAACGCCAGCCGAGATCCACGCGGGCGTCGTGACCGAGGACCGGCACGTCGATCAGGAAGCCCAGGCCCGTCTGCGCACTCCACACACGTTTGTCGGATCCGAGCGCTCGAATCCAGGTGCCGCCGCCCCCGCCTCCCGCATAGAAGCGGCAGGCCTGCGAGATCCGAACGGACGGCCAGAGGTTGAAGCTCACGCTGGTCGCCTGCAGGTTCTTGCCGTCGCCGGTCCGCTGGACCGGTCCGTCGTTGATGCCGTGCAGTCCACTGAACCGCTGACCGACTTCCAGCTCCAGACGCGTCCCCAGCCGGTCGATCGCAGCAGGCGCCTCGTCCGAGGCGGAATCCGTTTCGAAGTTCACGCCGCCCACGAGGCCCCACTGATAGCCGGGCTCGGCATCCGCTTCGACCTCGTCGCGGTTGCTGTAGGCCGGCCAGATGTAGATCCCCGCGTGGAGTCCGACGTAGGGGTCGATCTGGACGTCGGCTTTCGAATCGTGAACCACGATCAGGGTCGAGGCGATCGCCAGGAGGTGAACGAGCGCCGAGTTGCGTGGAGTCACGAATCCCCTTGGTTCGGAATCGCCGGGCGTTCTTCCGAAGCGCGTTCCGTCGCTGCGTCTGCGGCCGGGGTCGTCCCGACCTTGGCTCGGTCCGGTCGTCGCTTGTACGCCTCGGGAATCACTCGCGGCGTGGCCGCGCGGAGCGTCGCGGCCATCTGCTGCTCCAGGATGTCACGCGTCCAGCTGTACATGCCGTCGACCGGCCGCGCCGAGTCCGGCTTCGTGCACATGACGTCGCGCCGGCCCCAGACCAGCAGGTAGGGCTTCTCTTCTTCGCGCGCGATCTCGAGCTCGATCGAGACGCGAAGCGATTCGTCGGTGTGTTCGCCGCAGAGGACGATGACCTCGTCCGCGGCGCAGATGCTGGTTCGCGGGTGCTCGGACCAGCCCTTCGTCCGCATCGCACTCGAAGCGTCGCGGACGATCTCGAAGGTCGAGCCGGGGCGGGCCGACTGCTCGACGAACAAGTCGTAGAGGTCGCGGTCGTATCGCTCGTCGAAGCTCACGAAGACGCGCATGCCCGATCCTCCGGCGAAGTCACGAGCACACGTTCGAAGGAAGCCGCACGCTTCCCTCGAACGTGAATCGCGAACGACCTGCTAGCGACCACCGCCGCGGCGCTTGTCCTCGGCCTCGTTCACGCGGAGGCTGCGACCGCCGAGCTCGGAGCCGTCGAGGGCCTTGATGGCGGTGGCAGCGGAGTCGGCGTCGGCCATCTCCACGAAGGCGAAGCCGCGCGGACGACCGGTGTCGCGGTCGGTGATGACGGCGACGGACTCGACGTCACCGTGCTGTCCGAAGACATCGCGGAGCTCGTCCTCGGTCGAGGAGAAGGGAAGATTGCCGACATAGATCTTGGAATTACTCAAAAAGGGAATCCTCGTCGCGCGTCCATGTCGGACATCGCGACTGACGCTCGGCGTCCCTCCGGATCCTCCGGATGCGGACACGCGAGTCGGTAGACCACTCCCCGACACGTCTCTCTCTTGCGCGCGGATTCCGCGAGGCGTCAGAGACGATGGAAGAAGGGAAGCGTGATAGGTGATCGCGATGGAGAGGAGTTGGCGCGAATGGCCTGGCTGAACGCCGATCGGAGAACCCGTCGGAGCGGGGTATAGCAGGTGCCGGTTCGAGCGCTCAGAAAAGCCGCTGTCGACGTCCGTCGCCGACTTGAGCCGCTTTCGAAGCTGACGAGGTGGAACGGCGCCGGCTCAGGCGAGGACCTCTCCGACCATGTCCGTCACCTGGCGCGGCATGAATGGCTGGGCGAGGAAGGACGCCTCCTCGGGCATGTCCCGACCTCGGTCACATCTCTTCGATCACCCGGTCGTGCGCGACACGCGTCGTACGGACGAGTCAGGTCACCTGGGCGACGATCTCGTCGATGAGCTTCTCGGGACGCTGCGATGCCACGTCGATGCGCAGGTCCGCGTGTTCGAGATAGAGCGCGCGCCGTTCCTCGAAGAGCGCCTCGAGGCTCTGGCTGGGGTCGGCTGCGATCCCCCTCGACGCGAAGTTCGTGATACGCCGCTCGAGTTCGTCGAGTGGCACGTCCAGGAACACGATCGGACCGAACGAGCGCAGGTGCTCCATGCTGCGCCGGCTGTAGACCGCGCTGCCTCCCGTCGCGACCACGCAACGACGGGGTTCCGCGGCGAGGATCGTTTCCTCTTCTATCGCTCGAAGGCGCAGGTAGTCGGCCGCATCCAGGATCTGTTGGAGCGTGCGGCCCTCGCGCAGCTGGATCAGGACGTCGGTATCGACGAAGTCGAGCGCGAGTGCCTTGGCGAGGAGGACGCCGAGCGTGCTCTTGCCGGCACCGGGCATGCCGATCAGCACGACGCTGGTTCGATCGATCGTGGCGCGCTTCATGGGGACACCCTGCCTGTCCGACGGACGGACTGGAACCGGATCGCTTCGGGGACGGGTCAGTCCGCGAGCGCTTCGTACGCAGCCGCCTGGAACGCCCAGCGCCCGGGCTTGGCGTCGCCGCCGGGCACGAGAAAGATCAGGATCAATTCTTCCTGGGGATCCGCCTGCCACCAGGTTCCGAACACGCCCGGCCAACCGAAGCTGCCGACCGAGGCGATACCCAGCTCACGGGTCGCGACCGTGTCGTCCTCCTGGACGGCGAGGCCGAGCCCGAAGCCCATGCCCGCCCAGTAGTCGGGGGCACCGCCGAAGGGGCGGCCCCGGCGCTGGTCTTCGGGCAGCTGGTTGGTGCGCATGTGCTCGACCGTCCGCGATTCGAGGATGCGTACATCGCCGAGGCGTCCGCCGCCCAGCAACATGCGCGCGAATTTCAGGTAGTCGTCCGCGGTCGAGTAGAGACCGCCCGCGGCGGACACGAAGCCCGGCACTTCCGTATGCGAGGGGATCCACGATGCGGGGACGCGCCCGAGGTCCTGAAGGGGAGCCGCGCGATGCCGCTTGTCGGGCGGAATCCAGAAGGCGGTGTCGTCCATGCCGAGGGGCTCGAAGACCCGATCGCGCACGAACTCCGGCAGCGGTCGTCCCGAGACGCGCTCGACGAGGATGCCGAGCACGTCGAGCGAGTTGCCGTAGTCGAAGGTCGTTCCCGGTTCGTGCGCGAGCGGCAGCTTCCCGATCGTCTCGAGCCACACGTCGTGGCCGCTGTCGTTGTTCGCGTCTGCCTCGGTCAGCGCGTCGAGGAGCGGGCCGGGCGGGTTGCGCGGCGTGACGATGCCCGAGCGATGGGTGAGCAGGTCGATCACGCGGATCGCGCGCGTCGCCGGGCGCCGTGTCTCGATCGGGGCAGCGGGATCGTCGAGCACGTCGGGATCGTCGAGCTCCGGGAGCCATTCGCTCACGGGATCGGTCAGGTCGAAGCGGCCCTCGTCGAGCAGGATCAGCGCGGCGACGCTCGTGATCGGCTTCGTCATCGATGCGATCCGGAAGATCGCGTCCCGGCGCATGGGAAGCGTGTCCGCGTCGTCGCGATGTCCGACGGCATCGACCTGAACGATTTCGCCGCGATGGTGGATCAAGGCGACGATCCCGCCTACTTCGCCTCGATCGACGGCTTCCTGAAGCGTGATCGTGACCTGCGCCAGCCGCCCGGAACCCTCGTCCGGCTCGATCGCGGTGATGCAGCCCGCGAACACCAGCAGGGCGATCGCGAGGACCAGCCACGCGTGGATCCGCATGAGGCTAGTCCCCCGTCGGCCGGAACGCGTCGACGATCGCCTTGTTGAACGCGACGACGTGCCCGACCTTGGCCGGCGAGGTCTGCCCGAGCCGCACGACGATCAGGTCGAGCTTCGGGACGATCGTGGTCCGCTGTCCGAAGGCGCCGTGGCACTCGAAGGTGCCGAGGCTTCCGGGGATGGTCCAGAAGTGGGCGCCGTAGAGTCCGTTCGAGGCGGCGCTCGGTGTGCGCACGTAGTCGGCCCAGCCCTCCGGCAGGATTCGGCGATCGTCCCAGACGCCGTCGCGCAGGAAGAGGAGCCCGAAGCGCGCGAAGTCCCGCGCGCTGCACGGGCAATAGGCGGAGCCGACGAAGGTCCCCGCGGCATCGAAGACCGGCGCCGCCGTCCGCATGCCGAGCGGACCGAACAATTCGCGCTCCATGAACGCGCGCATGTCGTCTGGTCCCTCCCCGACGGTGTCGGCGACCAGACGGGAGAGCAGGTTGGACGCGCCGCTGTTGTAGTTCCAGCGTGCTTCGGGTTCGGCCACCTTCGGGAGCGTCGATGCATAGGCGGCCACGTCGTCGCGCCCGGGACCGAAGAGCATCTGGACGACGTCGTTCTCTTCGTCCGGGTAGTACTTCACGCCGCCGTTCGGCAACGCCTCGGCCTCACGAAAGCGAAGCCCGTCGACCATGCGGAGCATCTGGTCGATCGTGATCCGGCTCCGCGGGTCGTCGTCCGCCCACTCTTTCACGGGGATGGGCGCCTGGACGTCGAGCTTGCCGTCCCGCACCAGGATCCCGACCAGCGCCGCCGTGATGCTCTTGGCCATGGACCAGGACCTGAACGCGTCGTCGGGCGCGACGTCGTCGGGGTACCGCTCGGCGACGACCGCGCCGCGGTGGACGACGACTACGCCGTGGGTGCGTTCGAGGTCGTCGGGCTCCGGTCGCGCGAAGGCATGGTCGAGCAGCTTCTCGAGGGCCGGGCGGTCGACTCGGGGTTCGAGCTCCGCAGTGGCCCAGGTCTCCGTCGGCCAGGGGGTGTCGGCGGGTTGGGACGGGAGAGGGAGGAGAGATGCCATGCGTGGAGGCTAGGCCTTCGCCGACGCGGAGCCAATCGACCGCGTCCGCCGGCCACGTGGAGCGCCCCGCTATGTTCGGTTCTTCTGGAATCGGGACGGGAGGGGCGGGAATGCAGCGCGGCGCGATCGTCGGACTCGATGGCAGCCAACCGCCGAGCTTCGTGCAGGAAGCCGGCGCCCTCCTCGAGGAGCTCGGCTTCGATGCTCTCTGGGTTCCGGAGCACGTGCTCTTCTTCCCGGACTACGACCCGCAATACCCGTACTCGGGCGACGGCCGGCTGCGAGGGGATCCGAAGGGCGTGATGGATCCCTTCGCCGTCTTGACCTTTCTGGCCGCGACCACGTCACGGATCCGCCTCGGGACCGGGATCTGCATCGTTCCCCAGCGCCACCCCGCCTATCTCGCCAAACACGTCGCGGACCTCGACCGCCTGAGCGGCGGTCGCTTCGACTTCGGGGTCGGCGTCGGTTGGCAGCGCGAGGAATACGCAGCCCTCGGCGTCCCCTTCGAGGAGCGGGGGAAACGGATGGACGAAGCGCTCGAGGTGATGAAGGCGCTGTGGACCGAGGACGTGACGTCCTATCGAGGCGAGTTCGTGAACCTCGAGCGCGTCTGGTCGCACCCGAAGCCGGTCCAGCGCCCGCACCCGCCGATCCTGATCGGCGGTGAGAGCCCGGCGGCGCTGCGCCGCGTCGCGAGCCACGGCGACGGCTGGTACGGCTTCGACCTCACGCCGGAGACCTGCGCTCGCCATCTCGAGACGCTGGCGACGCGCCTCGACGCGGTGGGCGCGCAGCTCTCGGACCGCCGATTGATCGCGTCCCCGGGACAGGGCGCGAAGAGCGCGAAGGCGGTCAGCGCCTTCGGATCGCTCGGAATCGAGCAGCTCGTCGTCCCGATCGTCGGTCGCGATCTCGAGACGCTGCAAACCCGCGCGCTGAAGACGCTCGACTGGCTGGGCTGAGGCGACCGCGTCGGGCACTAGCTCACCTTCAGCGTCTCCCCGACCCGCAGCGTGCCTTCGTTCGCGACGCTCAGGTAGGTGCCGAAGATGCGCCCGCTGCCGAAGCGGTCTTCCTTCGGCTTCTTCGGGAGCGAGCGCAACAGGTCGGAGCGATCGCGCTCCCCCGTGCGCTGATCCGTCGCGACGATCACGCAGCGCTCCGCGGGCGTGACGTGCAGCAACCGCACGCTGTCGCCCGCGATCTCCGTGAGCGTGTCCTCGGCGTGGGCGTCGATGCCCTCGACGATGACGTTCAGACGAAAGCGTTCCATCGGCACCGGCGCTTCGAGCTTCGCGTTCAGCGTTTCGAGCGAGGCCAGGTTGCCGAGCGACACCGGGGACGCCGCTGTGAACGACTGCTTGGGCTCGTCGTGCAGCCCCTCCATCTGCGGGATCGGGAAGTTGATCTTCCAGGGTTCGTCCGCGGCGACCAGACGCACCGACTCGCCGACGATCGAGGACAGCCACTCGGCGACCTCGTCGCCCTGGTCGACGGCTTCGAACTCGTCGAGCACCCACCGTCCGGCGCGTCGTTCGCCTTCGCCTCGAATCGCGTGCAAGTGCTCACCGGCTTCGGCGTGCCGGAGCGTGAGGGTGTTCGCACCGAGGTCGACCCGGGCGCCGATCGAAGCGGTGCGCGGCGTCTCCTTCTGATCGACGAGGGCGCCGTCCTTCCAGATCGTGAAGCCGCGATCGCCGCGGATGCCGAGCGGGGTCACGGGGACCTCCTCGTGGGCGACGCCCTGGCAGCCCTTCACGGGGTAGGTCCATAGTTCTCGGATGATGACTTCGCTCATGACGGGCCTCCTCGGGCGGGCGCTACCGGGACGAAGGGATGATGCCGCGGGCGGGAGGGGCGGTCTGCGCCTATTCTGACAATGAATGTCGCAATACCGTCAACCTGGACCGCTCGTGCCGCTCGATCTCGGCGTGCCCGTGATGGGCCTCGCCGACGATCACGGTCCGGACCGCCCGATTCCGCCCCATCGCCACGACGCCGCCCAGCTGATCCACGCTGCGAGCGGGGTCATGAAGGTGCGCACCGAGCACGGGCTCTGGATCGTGCCGCCGGCCCGCGCCGTCTGGGTCCCCGCCTTCGCGACGCACTCCATCGACATGGTCGGCGTCGTCGAGTTCCGCACCATCTACCTGACGCCGGACTTCGCTCCCTTGGAGGGCGAGCGTTGCCGCGTTGTGCAGGTGAGCCCACTCCTGCGCGCGGCGATCCTGCGCGTGATCGAGTTCGGCCCTGACTATCCCGTCGCAGGACCCGAGGCGAACCTGGCCGCGGTGATCCGCGACGAGCTGCGCACCGCCGAGGTCTCGCCCCTCCATCTGCCTAGCCTCACCGACCCGCGCGCGCGGCGCGTGGCCAAGTCGTTCGAGCGCGCGCCCGCCGACCGTCGGTCTCGCGCGGAGTGGGCGCGCGTCGCCGGCGCGAGCGAGCGCACCCTCGAACGCCTCTTCCACGCCGAGGCGGGCATGAGCTTCGGTCGTTGGCAACGACAGGTTCGGTTGGTCCGTGCGCTCGAAGCGCTCGCGCAGGGGCGAAGCGTGACCGAGGTCGCGCTCGAGGTCGGCTTCGACACGCCGAGCGCGTTCATCGCGATGTTCCGGAGCGCGATGGGGACGACGCCGGGGCGTTATTTCAGCGAGCGCGCGACGGAAGTGTCCGATCGTTAGGCGTCGTACAGTGGTTCGACCGTCTCTAGAGAACGACCCCGACCTGGCGCGCCTGAGCGAGCAGCACGCCGTCCTCGCTCCAGATCTCGCCATCCTCTTCGAGGTAGCCACCCTGGACCGCGCGCGTCCAGAAGTCGACGAGCACGAACGCATCGGGCGGGAGGGCGGCGAGCGCCTCCGGGTTCAGGAGATGGACCGTGAGGTCGACGGTCGGCACGCCGCCTGCCTCGTCCGGCATGTCGGAAGAGGCGAAGACCGCGGGCGGCCACGCGTCGCTGATCGCCGCGATCTCCGCCGCGTCCCAGGGTCGCGACTCGTTCAGTCGGATCCAGCCGCCGGTGCGCGCTTCGCGCGTGCGGGGCTCGTCGCTGAACGGGGCCGGGCCGATCACGAAGCGCTGGTCGTAACGCTCGTGGAGCGTCGGACCGTCCGGGGTGGGAGTGCGGACCCGCGGCGTGCACTCGGCGGGGGGCGGCACGTCCGGCATCTGTGCGTGCACGAATCCGTCCATCTTTCGCGGGACCGCGTGTGCCGCGGTGGCGATCGCCTGGACTTTGCCGCCTTGCAGCAGGCGCACGCTCACGGTCGTGACGGTTCGGCCGGAGCGTTCGATCACGGCCTCGACCTCGGCGGGACCTTCCTGCGGCGGGCGCAGGAAGTGGATCGTGAGCGAGCGGAGCGGTCGACCCTCGTCCGCGACCGTAGCCGCGGCGGCCTTCGCGAGGATGGCGGCGATGTAGCCACCGTTCGGGCCGCGGATGATCCACCACCCGCGGTCGATCGAGACGCCGAAGCGGTCTCCGGCGAGAGACGTGAGGGCAGTGTCGCGGTCGAATCGGCTGTCCATGCGGCCGCAGACCCTAGCGCGCGACCGACCCGCGTCAGTCGCCTTCGGTCACCGCGCCAATGCGGGCGCGGGTCGCGTCGTCGAGGGATTCGAACTCGACCGCGAAGCCGGGTCGTTCGTCTCGCCGTCTCGCCAACCGGACGACCTTGCCGACGAGCTTGATCGGGTCACTCGCCTCGTCGAGGGTGAGGCTGACGTCGACGGGCAGCCCGTCGCAGACGCCGACCTCGGCCGCCACGAACGCACCCTTGACGCTCAAGTTTTCGGCGGTCGCTGTGTAGAGCACACCGCCGACCAGGAATTCCACATCGCATCGCACGTCCGAGCGGGGGACGCTTCGGCGCTCGGTGTTCTCGCTTCGCTCCGATCGACGATCTCGCATGTGGCGCCCCTTTCGGCGATCGAGGACGATGAGCCCTCATCATCGCAATCGGCCAGCCCGCCGGGCGGCTTGAGGTGTCGCCCCCCGCCGGGCCCCTTCCCGCCTTTCGAGCGTGTCAGGCGCGCCGGACGACCCCGGCGGCGCTGCGCGGCGGGCCCTAGACCTTCACCATCCCGCCGTCGACGATCAGCGACTGCCCCGTGACGTTCGCGGCGGCGTCCGAGGCGAGGAAGGCCACGGCGTCGGCGATGTCTTCGGCGGTCTGTTCGCGGCGGAGCGGCGTGCGATCGAAGATCTCCGGGTACTTCCCCTGAGCGATCCCGAGGAACCACTCACGCGCGTCCTGTCCCTGGAACTCGGGCTGATTCGCGACGGCCATTTCCGACATCCCGCGCCACGCATCCGTGTAGATGATGCCGGGCAGGACCGCGTTGACCGTGATGCCGTGTTCGCCGAGCAGGTCGGCCAGGGTCGTGGTGTAGTGCGAGAGCGCCGCCTTCATGGCGCCGTAGGCCGCGGGCGCGAAGCTCTTCAGGAAGCGCGGACCGAGGGTGGTCTTGCCTGCGATCGAGGAGATGTTCACGATGCGGCCGTGGCCGCGCGGGGTCATGTGCTTTGCGACGGCTTCACACATGAGGACGCTCGCGCGCAGGTTCTGCTCGTACATCGCGTCCCACAGTCCGGCGACCGGGGCGAGGGGGTGGTCTTCAGGGGGCGGCCCAGCCTTCGGTGCCGCGCCGACGTTGTTCACGAGGATGTCGATCGCGCCGAAGTGATCGATCGTCTCGGCGACGGTGGAGAGGATCCGCAGCGGGTCGGTGATGTCGCCGACGATCGGGAGCGCTTCCCCGCCGGCGGCCTCGACCGCGGCGGCGGTCTCCGCGGTCGTCTCCTCGCCGTAGGAGTTCACGGCGACCTTCGCGCCGGCTTCAGCGAGGCCGATCGCGATCGCGCGGCCGATTCCGCGGCCAGCGGCAGAGACGAGCGCGACACGTCCGTCGAGGCGGCGGCGTTCCATGGTGGTCACGATGATCTCCCTCGTGGCTGGATGGAAAAAGAAGGTCGTCTAGCTGGATCACGGCGGCAAGAACGCGCCATTCGATGCTGGGCGCGAACGAGCTAGCCTCTCTCCGCGCCCATCCTACGCGTGCTTGCGGAGGCTTCGATGACCCAGCTCGACTACAGCGCTTCGGCGTATCCCGTGCGGCCCGACCTGGTCGACGTGCATCAGCAGCTGCTCGACCACCTCTCGGCCAGCGGAACCTGGTGGAGTGGCGAGGAACGCCGCGCGATCGCGGAAGAGGCCCGCGCCGCGCGCGACTGCGCGCTGTGTGCCGAACGTAAGCAGGCGCTCTCGCCTTTTGCGATCGATGGAGAGCACGACGGCCCGGGCGCGCTCGCGCCGGGGATCGTCGACGTCGTCCACCGGATCGTGACCGACCCAGGGCGCCTGGCGAAGAGCTGGTACGACCAGGTCGTGGCGGGACCCGATCTCGATCCCGAGCGTTATGTCGAGCTCCTCGGCGTGACCGTCTTCCTCAACGCCCTCGACGTGTTCGCGCGGGCGATCGGGGTCGACTTGCAGTCGCTCGCCGCCGGTTCGACGGCCTCCCCGAGTCGCAAGCGTCCCGAGACCGCGAGGGTGGATGCCGCCTGGGTGCCGCAGATCCCGCCCGCGCATTGAGCCTCGTGCCGGCGGAAGTGCGGATGATGCAGGTGATGTCCGGGCCGCACTACATGCCGCTCGGGCACGTCTCGAATCCGGCGCACGTCGAGCCTGGCCGGGTGCTCGACCGACTGCAGCTGGAGCTGATCGCCTCGAGAGTCTCCGCGATCAACGAGTGCTTCTATTGAACGACCGCCCATGCGAGCCTGCTCCGTGCGAGCGGCCAGATGAGCGGAAACGAAGTGGACCTGTCGGCCGTGAACGACGTCGAGACGGAATCGGGCGTGGCGCTAGGCGGGGAACTGTTGGCCTTCGCGGACGCCGTCATGAAGCGCGATGCCGAAGCGATCGTCCGGACCCGTGACGTGCTCTGCGAACAGATCGGCGCAGAAGGCGTCGTCGAAGCCAGCGGCGTGATCCTGATGTTCAACGTCGTGGATCGGGTCGCCGACTCGACCGGCATTCCGATCGACGAAGGCATGACCCACGACCTGCGCTACCAGGTCGGCGGCGAGCTCGGCATGAAGCACCTCGCTCCCGAGGAGCGTGCGGCGAGGTAGCTCGGCCGGCGAGGTCGATCGGATCGGCGCGACGGTCGCGTGTGCGATGAGCATCCCTTCGATATCGAATCGGGCGCCGAGGCGAGGTTGCACGGGAGATGAACGAGGCCACGACCAGGATCCGGCTCACCATTGCGGACGACGTCGCGCGGCTCACCCTGGACGACGGCCGCGCTAACGCGATGGGCGGCGCCTTTCTCGCGGAGCTCGCGTCGAGGCTCGACGAGGTCGAAGCATCGCCTGCGCGGTCGGTCGTGGTGTTCGGTCGCGACGGCTTCTTCTCGGGCGGGCTCGACCTGAAGGAGCTGCCGTATCTCCCGCCCGAGGAATTGACGGCCGTCTCGGGTCGCTTCATGAACGCGATGAAGCGGGTGTTCCTGTTCCCCAAGCCGGTCGTGGCCGCCGCGGACGGGCACGCGATCGCGGGCGGGATGATGCTCTATCTCGCGGCCGACCTCCGCCTCGCCGTCGATCGCCCGGAGGCGCTCTTCGGACTGAACGAAGCCGTGACCGGGATCCCGATCCTCGGCGGGACGGCGGCGCTGTGTACCGAGTCGATTCCGCGGCAGCATCACGCGGAGCTGATCCTGCACGGTCGCCTCGTCGATCCGCAAGGGACCTTCGACCGCGGGATCACCCACGAAATCGCTGCCGATGCGGCTACGCTCGAGGAGCGAGCCGTCGCGCGAGCGCGGTCGCTCCATGATGTCGATCCGTCGGCCTACGTCTTGAACAAACGAATGTTGCGCGAGCCCGCCTGGGACGCAGCGGTCGAGAAGGCGGCGACGTTCTCCGGCGAGGTGCCGAAGGGCAACGTCTTCGAATCCATCCGCCGCTGACGATCAGCGCGCCGACCCAATGAAGGAATCATCCATGAAGCTCCACGAAGCCGAGTCCCCCAACGCCCGCCGCGTGTCGATCGTCCTGAAGGAGAAGGGGATCGAGATCCCGCGCGTCGAGGTCGACATCCGCGCCGGAGAAAACCTCACGCCGGCGTTCCTCGCGATGAACCCCGCTGGCCGCGTGCCTGTCCTGGAGCTCGACGATGGAACCTTCATTTCCGAGAGCGTCGCGATCAGTCGCTATCTCGAGGGGCTTCATCCCGAGCCCTGCCTCTTCGGCAAAGGACCGGAGCAGGCCGCACGCGTCGAGATGTGGAATCGGCGCGCCGAGCTCAACTACGGGCTGAACGCGGCCATGGCCTTCCGCAACATCAGCGGCATCTTCAAGGATCGCGAGACCTGCGTCGAAGAGTGGGGTCGCGTCGCGGCCGCCGAGGCGAAGGACAAGCTCGGGATGTTCGAGGAACAGCTCGGGAAGAGCGCCTTCCTCGCCGGCGACGACTTCAGCATCGCCGACGTCACGATGGGCGTGTTCTACGGCTTCTCGAATCTCGTCGAGAAGATGGCGGGGGTCGACTTCGAGCTCGATCGCCCGAACTTGAAGCGCTGGTACGGCGAGCTCTCGAGTCGGCCGAGCTTCGCCTGACGGCCCGGCGAGGCGCTTCTCGGACTACGGCCAGCCCGGCAGGATCCCGTTCTTCTTGCAGAACGGTTGGGCGTGGATGTTTTCCCCGTTCATCGCGACCGCATCGTCGGAAGTGCAGAGCCAGCGGATGACGGCGGCCGGCACTTCGACCGGCGCGCTCCGGACGCCCATCTTCTCGAGCTCCGTGTTTTCTCCCAGGGAGGCGATCAGCGACTCGCTCGTCACGAGACCCGGTTCGAGGTTGTAGGCGCGGATGCCGCGATCGCCGTACTCGACGCGGAGGTACCCGGCCATTCGGTGGAGCGCCGCCTTCGTGGCGCCATGGGCATAGCCCCACCCGCCGTGCGCGAGCTTGAGCGGTGGGTCGACCATGCCGGCCTCGGAGGTGAGGTTGACGATGATGCCGCTGCCTCGTTCCAGCATGCTTGCGAGCACGAGGCGCGTGAGGCGAACCTGGGCGACGACGTTGCCCTGGAAGACCTTCTCGAGCTCCTCGATCGAGCCGTCCATGAAGTCCGCCATCAGGCCGGGGCCCTGGTAGATCGCGTTGTTCACGAGGACGTCGATGCGACCCCATTCGGCGAGGGTGTCCGCGACGAGGGCCTCGATCGTCTCGGGCTCGAGGAGATCGAGCCGCTGGAGCCGCGCGCGGCAGCCCATGGCGACGACGGCATCGCGGGTCTCCTCGAGACTCCCCGGAAGCGCCGACCCATCGGCGTTGCGGACCATGTCGGCGTGCTCGTCACCACGCTTCACGGTGCGCGCCGCGAGCACGAGATCGAAGCGGGCGTCTGCGAGCGCGAGCGCGGTCGCCTTGCCGATTCCTCGGCTGGCGCCGGTCACGATGGCCGTCTGTCCATTTCCAGCTGTCACGGTTTCGTTCGTCCTTTCGACTCGCAAGAGGAGCGGATTCGTGTCATGAACGATAGTAGGCTGGCGCTGTGATGAGGAGGCGAAGATGAAGACCGAAAAGCTCCAACTGGGAATCGTGGTGGCTGACCTCGACCGCGCGATCGAGCGGGCCGAGACGCTCTTCGGCGCCGGACCCTTCCGGCATCTGAGCGTGCCGGAAGCGGGCGTCGACGCTGCGGACGCGGATTGGGCGGGCGTCGAGGTCGAGCTGATCGTCGCCGCCACCGATCAGACGCGCGAAGAACACACGCGATTGCTCGAGGGCAAGTCCGCGCGGCTCACGCACATTGGTGCCTACGTACCCGACAAGGACGCGGCGCTCGAGCACTACCGCGGGGCCGACGTCCCCGTCGTCTACGAGGACACGGGCGACGCGGAAGTGCGAACGGCGATGGTGGACCTGCGAAACGACGCAGGGTTCCTGCTGGAGCTGCTCGAGCGCGTGGGGTGAGTCTACGCTCGATGCTCGGTCGCTCGCCTTCGTGACCGGACGCCTCTGGCGCCCGTCGCGAGCAGCGTGACCACGAGGACGCCGCTGCCGGCGAACGGAACGAGCCCAGGCACCGGCGCGGGACCGAAGGCCGCGCGGTGCTCGTCCATGATCGTCTGCCCGAGCGCCTTGAGGTCGGTGACGGTTCCGGGATTCCAGCCGTACGTATTCAGATCCACGTCGTAGATCGCGTTCAGCCAGACGAGGCTCGAGAGATCGACCAGGATGTCGCCGGCGTGGCCGAACGCGTCCGTATAGATGGCGTCTCCGCTCGCACCGACGAGGGACGTGACGTCGGGAAGATTGCCCGCATCGAAGAGCAGGTAGAGCTCACCGGATGCGCGCCCGTAGGGGATGCAATCGATCACGACACCGGGGTACAAGCCGCGGAGGGTGTCGACGAAGTCGTGCCACGCCGTGTCGTGTGCAGAGAGCCAGGTATTCGAATAGGTGGCTGCCGTGACCGAGCCCGGGTTCGTCGACCAGGGCAGGGCGAGAACGATGCGCGTGTTCGGGTTGTTGGCCAGCGCGTAGTCGATCCAGTCCTCGTATCCCGTGGTCGTGAGATAGGTCGGGTGGTAGGTCATCACGAAGAGCTCGACGTCGCCCACGTCGAGGACGGCGCGGATCGCCGGGCCCTGGACCGGATCGTTCCACAGCGCTTCGGGTGCCCCGGTCGCGCCGCCCGAGAAGAACACCGACTGGGTGTGGCCGACGATGCCGGCCTGCGCTGCGTGAAAAGGCATGTCGTAGGCCATCGGCACGAAGAAGCTGTGGCCGATGAAGAGCGAGTGGTAGCCTGCCTGCGCCGAGGCGACGCCGGGGAGGGCGCAGACGAGGACGACCGTGAGCGTGAAGAGTGCGGCAGCGAACGAGCGACGGCCCTGAATCAGCATGAACGGAGGGTAGCCGAGGCAGCGCTCGCCAGCTCTTCCGCCGTCAGCCCGTGCGCTCGAGCCGCGTGTGCTCGAAGAGCTCGTTGCGCACGGTCGGATCGCGCAGCTTCCACACCGCGCCGTCGGTGAAGTAGTGGTGGATGCCGATGATCGCGATCCAGGTCCCGAAGATGTCGCGGAACCCGGGCTCCGAATACCACCCGGGACCGATCATCTGGGTCGCCAGGTTCGGGCCCTTCATGAAGAACATCCCGGCGGCGACCAGCCCGAGATAGACGTAGAGGACGTGGTTGACGGGATCCTTGCCGGTCCGCGACACGTAGCGGTTCGCTTCGACGCGCAGCGGATGCGTCAGGTACTGGAGCGCGTGGGAGAGCTGCACCCAAAGCGGCCCGCCCGGGACGAGGATCCAGGTCGGATACCAGAAATAGAGGGCGAGCCAGGGCACGAAGGTGCGGAGCGTGACGGCATCGCCTCGACGCAGTGCGCGGTAGTAGGTGCTCACGCCGACGCCGAAGCTGACGACCGCCACGACGATGATGACCGGGACGGAGTACTCGTAGAGGGATCGATAGGACGTCTGGGTCAACCACTCGAGCGCGATCACCCAATGGATCGCGAGGAGCGCGTAGGTTCCGAAGCGGATCGCTTTGCGGTCGCCGCTCGACATCTTCCAGCCGGCGAGTCGGGCCTGGGTCGCGACCATGCCGAACGCCTGACCCGTGTAGTGCACGGCCAGATAGAGATAGTTCGCGATGAACAAGCCATCTGCGACCAGGTCGCCTCCAGGGCCGAAGATCCGCCACGCGAACAGAAAGAGCAGGATCGCGGGCACGCCGATCGAGGCCCAGGGCGCACGCCGCACCCGGCCCATCGACCCGTAGAGCAGTCGGTACGACGCCATGAAATGGGTCGTGTTGACGAAGATCGCCAGGACGAGCCAGTCGCGGCGCCGGAACGGGCCGACGTCCGCGTCCATCGCTCCGAATGCGATGAGCGCGATCCCCATCAGGACGATCGATAGCCCGCCGCTCGTTAGTCCGTCCCAGAACGGGGAGACGATGGCCGGTCGGGCATCAGCGGACATCGGGGTCTCCGTTCATGTTCCGCGCCGAGAGCCTACGCCGATTCCGCAGACGCGGGAGGCCGGAATCAGCGCCCAGCATACCGCGGCCGCGTCGTTCAGCGCGCGGCAGATCGTCGGCGAGTGCGCGCGGTAGCGGCGAGAAGCGCAACGAGGATCGCGCCACCGACCCACGAGATGGACGGCACCGGGGTCGGGTTCGTGAGGCGCACGTTGTCGATGCCGTTGGTGTCGTCGGGGCTGCCGTTGTTGCCGACGAGTTCGATGCGAATCCGAAGGATCTGCACGTCCGCGAGGAGCCCGCTCCACGTTCCCGCTTCGACGTTCCAGGCCTGGTCCTGAATCGGTACGGAGGCCGTGGTCCAGGACGTCTGCGCCGTCGCCGCGGAGAGGAACCGCGCCTGCCCGCCCGGTCCCTCGATGTAGACCTCGTAGGGCATGTAGGGAGGACCGATCGGGAGACCCCCGATCGCGACGATCCAATGGTCGAACTCCAGGAGACCCGAGCCGTCGAGCGCTGTCCAGTCGCCGAGGTAGGACGCCGGGGCCTCGATGTCCGTGCGACCCACGCCTCCGAGCGACATGCGGGCGTAACCGCCAGGATTGCCGTCGGGCGACGCGTGTACGACGACAGCGTTCTGCCCGGCCGTCACGGCCCAGCCTTCAAGGTTCTGATCGAAGGTCGTTTCGACCGGTGTCGTCACGACTTGCGCGACCGCCGGCGTCACCGCGAGGCAGAGCGCCAAGCTGCAGATCCAGGTGCGCAGGGTCATGATGCGAACCTCCTGTCTCGAAGGGGAACGGCCTCCAGACGACAATTCCGTGCCTGAGAACAGTGTGCGTCAGTCGTGTACTGAGAGCCAACGACCCCAAGGGCGCCGACCGAGCAGAGGGAAGTCGGGGCGGGGGACGCCTCGACTCGATCTCGATATGGTTCCTCGGACAGATCGACCGGGGATGGGTACGCCCGGCGCGGTCGGCAGAAGGAGCGAGAGATGGCGAGTGTGTGGAGCTACGAGGGAACGAAGTGCGTCGTGACGGGCGGCGGTGGCGCCGGGATGGGTGCAGCGGTCGTGAAGGAGCTGTCGAACCTGGGCGCCGAGATCCACGTCCTCGATCTGCGTGAGCCGCCGATCGAGGTCGCGAGCTACCAGAACGTGGACCTTCTCGATCCCGACGCGACCGCCAAGGCGATCGACGGGATCGGCGGTGACATCGACGCGCTCTTCAACTGCGCGGGGCTCCCGGGCAGCAAGTTCACCGACCTCGACGTGATGCTGGTGAACTTCGCGTCGATGCGCTGGCTCGCCGAGCTCTGCGCGCAGCAGATGTCGTCTGGCGGTGCGATCTGCAACATCTCGTCGACCGCGGGCGCGGCCTATCTCCAGAACATCGAGAAGTGGATGCCCCTCGTCATGACCGGGTCCTTCGCCGAGGCGAAAGAATGGTGCGAGGCGAACGCGGACGCGATCAAGGGCGGCTACTCGCCCTCGAAGGAAGCCGTCTGCGTGTGGACCATGTACGCGAGCCTCTCCTACGCGGAGCGCGGCATTCGGCTCAACTCGATCTGCCCGGGCCCGACGGACACGCCGATGATGCCGGACTTCGAGAACGAGGCGAGCCCGGACATCATCAACCTCTTCGCCCGCGGTCTCGGCCGGCGGTCGACACCGGAGGAGCAGGCCTACCCGATGATCTTCCTGAACAGCCGCGCGGCTTCCTACATCTCGGGCGAGAACGTGAACACCGACGGGGGGACGATCACGTCGATGGCGACGGGTCAGCTCACCCTCGATCTGTCGGTGCTGCCTCAGCAACAGTAGGTCGGCCGCGCGATCGGCGGCGAAGCAACGTCCGTCTTCGACGCCAGGAGCCGCTATCGATGAACTACGACGACCGCACGCGCCTGCACGATCCCGACCGCCTCGAGTTCGAGAGTGGCGTCGAACGACTCGACGACGGTGTCTATCACGTGGCGGTGCTCACGCCGATGCGCGACGTGAGCGGAGCGATGCTCGCGTGGTGGTTCGGGACCTACATGCAGACCACCGAGCACTACGAGATGTGGCACCCGCGTGACCACGTGTGGATGGACTGGGAGAACAAGTCCCCCGGCACGTACGTCGGCGCCCACCACCTCGTGCACGAGTACATCGGCGGACAGCTGCAGAAGCTGCGGATCTCGTTTCTCGATCCGGTCGAGAACATGGGACCCGAAGCGAAGGCGCCTGGGCGTTTGTTCGTGTGTGCGCAGGTCGGGGCGCTCGGACGTCCGATCAAGGTCGCGCGGATGGTGCACGCCGCGTACGACACCGACTGGGGTTGCGAGCTGCGGAGCCATTTCTGGATGGGGATGGTCGAGACCGAGCAGCTCCGCGGGCTGGTCCAGCGCATCGCGAATACGCGATGGGCGCGCGGTCGCACGGTCACCCATGCCGCAGCCCAGGCCCTCGAAGCGCACTGCCACGAAGAGATGAGCAACCTGGCTCGGTTCCTTCCCGCGTTGTATGCGCGCGAAGGGCAGGGTGACTGAAGGCCGCGAAATACCGGGTTGGCCGAAATCCGCCCCAATTTCGCGCATCTGCGGGCCGTCGCTGCGCCCGGCGCGCCGACTCGCGACACCGCGGGGTGTTGCACGCTGGGAACCCTTCGACGCCCGGGCTATCCTCGCTGACGGTCGATCAGATCCATGCCTCTCCGACCCCGGAGCGAGGCGATTCGCTCCAACGCGGGCTTCGGTCAGGCGGAGGGACGAATCCATGTCGATGCGCACGCCGATCGGTTTCCTTCTTCTCTTGCTCGCGATGTCGATCGCGACCGCCTGCGCCACGAGCGATCCAGGCGTGACCTCGAGCGGCGACAGCCCGCCCTCCGTTGCAGCCGCGCCGCCCGCTGAGCGGATCGGCGACCTCGTCAAGGTCGACATCGACGTCGACGGCGAGCTCTTCATTCGCGACGACCATCGCATCGGGGGCTTCGACGCCGTCTACTTCCCCCTCGCGACGATCGAGTACAAGCCCGGCTCGCCCAAGCTCAACGACCGGACCGAGAACGAGTTCCTCGGGCTCCTCGAGCAATCCCTCATCGATAACGCGGAGGTCGGCGGGATCGAGGTCGCGGAGCGGGCCGGTAGCTGCGTGCTTCGGATGCAGATCGCCATCGAAGACCTCGACATCTCGCGCCGCCGCCGCACGGCCACCACCGGCGATTGGGCCTCGCTCACCTTCGCGATCGAGCTCAGCGAGTCCAATTCCGGCGAACCGCTCGCACGCTATGCGAAGTCGGAGCGGATCATGTCGCCGGGCACGGGCGAGAACCGCTCGGAGTTGATCCTCGCCAACTACGCCGCCATCCTCGAGGGCATCGATCTCCCGTCCGTCGTCACGGGCGTGACGGCCGAGCCGTCGCCGCCGCGTGAGAACTGCGACGGCGCACTCGCGGGACTTCGCCCCGACGCGAGGCCGTAGCCGGGGATCCGATCGAGCGGCTCCTGCTGCGAGCACTTCGGCGTACTAGAGTCCTCGGCGCCGATTGCCCGCCGGAGGAGAACTCGCCATGCGCATACGTCCGCTCGAAATCCAGGAATGGAGCCCCAAGATCCTCGAGAAGCTGGCGAGCATGGCTCGCACTGCGCCGCCCAAGGCCGAAGTGCAGGGCGAGGATCGCAGCTGGAAGGAAGGGCGATCGCTGCCGGGCATGCTGAAGACGGTCGCCCATCATCCCGAGCTGATGGATCCCTTCCTCGACTTCTCCAGGGTGATCGCGCAGGAGGGTGCGCTGTCGCGTCGCGACTCCGAGCTGATCGCCATGCGTGCGGCATGGAACTGCCAGAGCGACTTCGAGTGGGGGCATCACCTGGAGTACGCCCTGGAGGCCGGGTTCTCGCGTGAGGAGATCGCGCGCATCCCGGTCGGGCCGGGTGCCGAAGGCTGGTCCGACTCCGAGCGCGCGCTTCTCGAGGCCGCGGACGAGCTGCATGCGCGGCACCAGATCTCCGACGCGCTGTGGGCGAAGCTCGCCGCCGAGTACTCGGAAAAGCAGCTCGTCGAGATCCTCTTCGTCGTCGGGCAGTACACGATGCTGTCAATGTTCGTGAACGCCTCCGGCGTGGAGCTCGAGCCGGGCTACGAGCCGCTTCCGGAAGGCGCTCCGGGAGTTTGAGCCCGAGCGGGGATGGCTCGCGCCAGAACGCTCTCGATCGGCCACGAAGCGCTCCGGTTCGGCCAGTCGTACGACGCCGGGCGCGCGTCGGTATTGGTCGACGCCGGAAAGCCGATCTTCGCACGACAATCTCCGCGCGATGCCTGCTCCCCCAAGAGCGAGTGGTTTCCGAGAAGCGCACGTCGAGACGAATCGACTGCGGAGGCTGGTTCGAAGATGCTGAAGAGATGCTTGTTGATGGGAGCGCTGCTGAGCGCGCCCGACGTGGCTGGGGCTGTCCCCGTGACCCTCGATTCCGAATCCCTCTCGCCGACAGGGGTCTTCGGGGGTTTCGAGAGCTACGGCGAGACGGTGAGCGAAGACGGATTCGATCTGCTGACCGACGCGGCTTTCGGAGGCTTCGCGGCCTGGCTTCCCGGGACGGCCAACGACACGGGATCGAATTCGCTCTTCCCGAATCAATCGATCGCCTCGGTCGTCCTGACCCACGGCGGCGGCAGCGCCTTCTCGGTTTCCGCGATCGATCTCGCCTTCAGCAATCTCGCCCAGCCCGGCTCATCGGGGCTCACCTTCACGGGGACGCGTGCAGATGCGAGCACGATCGATCAGACCTTCCTGATCGACGCGACGCGCTCGACCTTCCTCTTCGCCCCGGGCTTCAGCAATCTCGTGTCGCTCAGCTGGTCCCACCACGCGGATGACGCGAACAGTCACCAATTCGACGACCTGATCGTCGAGGTCGTTCCGGAGCCGACCAGCGCGCTGCTCCTGTCCCTCGGTCTGGCCGGGCTCGCGCGCCGGAACGGGCGAGCGTCGATCGCGTAGCGAGGCGAGCACGAATCCCGCCCCGCGCCTAACGGCCCGCGCGCAGCTTGCGTGCGAGATCGTCGGGCGTGGGCGGCGGCGCGTCCTTGAAGTCGGCCAGGCGCGCGTAGACCTCCGCTGCGGCGTCGAAGAACCCTTCTGGCACGTCCGCACTGCGAAACGTCTCGGCGATCTCCTTCATCTCTCCCGCGAATCGCCAGGCCTTCGGCGCGACGCCGGCGGCCGTGCCCTTCAGGCGCGCCGGCAAGTCGGGGATCGATTTCTCCCACTCGGCGAGCAGCGCCGTCTCGACGCCCTCGGCGGTCGCGACCGCGTAGATCCCCGCGAGCATCGCCGCGCTCCCTTTGGTCCACGCCGCGTAGACCATCTTGAGCGCGGATGCGGCGCCGGCGGGTCCGCTGACGACCTCGGCGTGGAGCGGGCTGTCCTCGAAGAGCGGGGTGATCACATCGGCGCGCTCTCCGGAGAGGTAGAGGCGCGTTGATCCCGGCTTTCGGGGAGGCGGGCCGATGATGCCCCCGTCGACGAAGTCGGCACGAACTCCGACGACCTCTCCGATTCGCCGGGCGGTGTCCGGGGAGACCGCGTTCGCGTCGACGTAGATTCCCGAGAAGTCGCACGCCGCGACGGACTCGGCGACCTCGAGCGCATTCGCGGGAGGGCAAACGCTGAAGATGATTTCGCAGTGTTTCGTCAGGGAATCGAGGTCACCGAGGTCGATCAGGCCGGCGGCCGAGGCCCTTGCCTTCGTGGCCTCACTTCGCTGATCCGAGATGAAGAAGACGTCGCTTCCCGCGTGTACGGCGGCGGCGCCGAGTGCGGATCCCATCTGACCGGCGTGGAGAATACCCAGGTTCATGTCGCTCAGGATAGCGATCGCGGCTCGCTCACGGCTCCACGAAGTCGCCGTCGTCGGTGGAGCGCTGCGCAGAGCAAGCCCCCCAGGACGAGCCCCATCCCGAACGCCGGCTCCGGCAGCTCGTACGGATTCGCAGGAATGGCGATCAGCGCCGCGGCCGGGCCGTCGAGGGGAACGCCAGGGAAGGGGCCGCCGATCAGGCCCGAGGTGATCTGCGCATCCGCGCCGACGACTTCGCCGCCGATCGCGACGCCGATGGCCATCCATCCGCTGGACTCGTGGTTGACCTGATTCCCCGGCGGACCGGTGACGAAGACCGTCCCGTGGCTCGACACGTCGCACGCGGTCGCGAAGGAGAACGTCGAGCCGACGGTCGTCGAGATCGTGTACTCCGCCTGGTAGGGCGGGAGGAAGAGACCGTCCTCGATGAACAGCGCGTGCTCGAGGGACGAGAAGTAGCGGTTGGTCGATGAAGTGAGACCCTGCACGCCGTTCGCTGTCGAAGAACAATCCGCGGCCGCCGTGGCGAGCGACAACGTGCTCGTCGTGTCGGCGGTAAAGGCGAGGTCGAAGGTGAAGCGGATCGTGACCGGCGTGCCGTTCGGGAGCGTGGACGAGGTGACCGTGAGATCGTCGAGCCAGGTCGCGCTTCCGCCGCCATGGGGATCGAAGACGCGGAGGTCCCCCGGGCCATTTGCAGTCGCGTCGAAGCCGGCACTCGAGCCGATCGCGCCGATCGGCAGGTCGTGCTCGGTGACCGCACCGGCGTCGATCGGCGGCGTGTCCGGAAGGATGTTCGCGCCGTTGGCCTCGACCAGACCGGTCGAGCCGATCGGGCCCGGGGCGAACCCGGAGACGGTGTCGCTCGTGAGAGTCGTGTTGCCCGACCGGATGCGGGCGGTCGCAACCCGGCTGACGAGCTGGACTGCGAAGGCGTCGCTCGCGATCAGGAGAACGATCAGGAACGCGGCGAGGGGGAGGGGTCTACGAAGGTTCGGCGTCAGCGGCATCGTCGGGATCCTTTCGGGGTACCCGACAAGAATCACGGGGGCGCGCGCCCAACACCGTGAAGCGCTTCACAGAGGCCCGGAATCACGCGCTGCGATGGGTTTGGCCGGCAGCCCGTCATCGGATCCGCGTCTCGTGTAAGCGGCACGCCGCCTCACCGGGTGCGTTCGGCTCCTAGATCCCGGCCGGGTGTTTCGGCAAGCCGATGGCCCACTCAGGGTCGGTCGGCCATTGGGAACGGGTCCGCCTTCGCGGGTGATCGGGGTCGTGCTCCTCGCACAACCGCGCGTACTCGGTTCGAACGCGCTGCATCCCTTCCCAGGAGTAGTAGTCCTCCTGGAAGGACCAGAGTCCGTCCCCGGCGTAGACCTGAATCGTCACGCCGAAGAAGTCGAGCGGCGGGCCGCCGGGCTCCGGATTGTCGAACCGGTTCACCATGCCGTTGCTCACGCAGTTGCCCTGGATCGTGTGCCAGTCGTACACGGTATAGAGCGCGGGCATCTCCTTGTTCATGACGAGATCGAGATACTCACGGATCTCCTGCCGCCCATTCTTGACGCCCTCGATGACGCGATCGATCAGGACGGCGTCTTCCGTATAGAGATCGGCGAACTCGGACCATCGCTCGCCGGCGCCGCCGAGGCGCCAGTAGTGCTGGAAGGCCTCGTCGATCTCTTCCCTGGGAAAGACCTTTTCGGTGTCGACCGGCGTGAATTTGGACATCGTGGGTTCTCCTGTGATGCGTCGGTTTCCGACCCGCGCGTCGACTCCGATTCAGATCCAGCCGCTCTCGGACGGGGTGCTTCGGTACCAGCGAAGCTGCGCCCGTCGACGGGAGATGCGCCACCCGTCGGAGGTCCGCACCAGCTCGTCGACGTAGTGGGTTCCGGCCTGGTCGTCCCACGACTGGCTCGCGTCGACCCTGAAGTGGTGACTCGCGACGTAGGTCTCGGCGCGCGCGCGGTCGCCCTCGATGGTCGCTCGGTGCGTACCGACCAGGTTCATCGTCCCTTGATAGCGAGCCTGGGACTCCTGGATCAGCCGAACGACCTGCTCGATCGGGCCTTCGCCGAGGCTTCCGTAGTCCGCCTGCGCCTCCGGTACGAAGCACGCGAGAAATTCGTCCCAGTGACCGGCGTCCGTTGCGAAGGCGAGGTCGCTCTGGATGCGCTGGAGTGCGAGGAGATCGCTCGTCATCCGTTCAATCCTAGGCGCCAGTGGGCGGGCTCGCCCGGTCGCCGTTCGACCAAGTCACCCGGCCGCGGCCCGAGCCCTGAGCCGCCACGACCGCGGCATGCTCCTTTGCGAGCGCTGCGCGCGTTCCTCAATCGCTCGCGCGAAGCGCGGACTCGTCGACCTGCGCATCGTCGCGCGCGAGGCGCGCGGGCGAAATCTCCGCGGGCTGCCATCCGGAGAGCAGCGCGCGCCCGTCGAGCTGGCGCACCGGCTTCTCCGTCTCGACGAGGAACTCGAGGCTACGCACGACGCGCCCCGACATGCGCTCGCAATCCCCGCTGCAAAGCGCGAGCGCGGCCTCCGCCATCGTCTCGACGGGTTCGACACTCTCGTCCGGCAGCTGGTAGTACTGCTCGGCCGCCGCCGTGCGCACGCCCGCCTGGGGCGCGAGCGAGTTCACCGCGATGCCCGCCGGATAGAGCTCTTCCGCCAGCGCGACCGTCGCACGTTCGAGCCCTGCCTTCGTCGCGACGTAGAGCAGCGGGCCGGACGTGCCGGCGGAGGGCGGTTGCGTGGGCATCGTCGCCGTCGCCGACGAGATGTTGAGGATCCAACCGGCGCCTCGTTCGCGCATCGCCGGCACGACGGCCTGAGCGAGCGCGAGCGGCGCATGCAGGTTCACCTCGACGGCGATCCCGAAGCGCTTGGCCGACATCTGTTCGAGGGGGTGATAGAAGTTCGCGGCCGCGTTGTTCACGAGCACGTCGACCGGACCGAGCGACTCGGCGACGCGGGTGACGAGCGCCACGCCCGCCTGCTCGGGATCCGAAAGGTCGGCCACGAACGCTTCGGCCTCGCCGCCGCGGTCGCGAATTCGCTCCACGGTCTCGAGGAGCGAGCCCTCGATCGGCGAATCTTCATCCCTCAACGTTCGCGCCGTGACGGCGACGCGCGCCCCTTCGGCGGCGAACCGCTCGGCGATCGACGCGCCGATGCCACGACTCGCCCCGGTGACGATCGCGATCCGCCCGCTCAGATCCGCCATTTCTCCCCCTGGCCGCGTTGACCGGACAAAGGCTGGCTGCAAGGATTGACTCCGTCAATGGATCGCCAACCCTCGAGTCGACCCGGACGTCTCCGGCAGCGGCGGAGGATGACTCGATGAGACGGATCGCGCCCCCCGGCAGCTACCACGACGAACGCGAGATCGAGGTCATCACCGACCTGCTCCGTTCGAGCCATCTCCAGATCGGCGAGAACGTCGAGGCCTTCGAGGCCGGGGTCGCCGCGCTGATGGCCAAGCAGCACGGCGTGATGGTCAACTCCGGCACCTCCGCGATCTATCTCGCGCTCGATCTCCTCGATCTGGAGCCCGGCGACGAGATCATCACGTCGGTCCTGACCTTCTCTGCGGACATCGCGCCGATGGTGCGCGCGGGCGTCGTTCCGGTGTTCGTCGACGTGGACGAGACCGGATACCAGATCGACGTCACGCGGATCGCGGAGATGGTCGGTCCGCGCACCAAGGCGATCATGACGCCCAACCTGATCGGAAACTGCCCGGACTGGGACGTGATCCGTGACGTCGCGGATCGTCACGGGCTGAAAGTCATCGAGGACACGTGCGACGTGCTCGGCGACACCTTCCTGCGTGGCACGCGTACGGGGACGCGCGCCGACATTGGCGTGACGAGCTTCGCGGTCACGCACTCGATCACCGCGGCGGGTGGCGGCGGCCTGGTCGGTCTCGACGATGCGGAGCTCCTCGACCGCTGCCTCGTGAAGCGGCGTTGGGGACGCCGATCCGAGCGCTACCTGTTCGGGAGCAAACGCGGCCAGAGCGATCGCTTCAGCGCGACCGTCGACGGGCTCGCCTACGACAACATCTTCGTCTTCGAGGAGCCGCTGGTCTGGAATTTCGAGCCGACGGAGCTCGCCGCAGCCTTCGGGCGCGTCCAGCTCGAGAAGCTCGACGAGTTCAATCGCCGCCGACGCGCGAACTTCGATCGCTACGACGAATGGTTCGGGGAGCACGAGGACCAGTTCATCCGACCGACGACCACGCCGGAGCTCGAGACGACATGGATGCTCTACCCGTACATGGTCCGGCCGGACGCGAAGCTTTCTCGGGGCGAGACCCAGGAGCTGCTCGAGAAGCAGGGGGTGCCGACACGCGTCGTCTGGAGCGGCAACATCACGCGCCAGCCGGGCTTCTCGAAGATCGAGCGACGCGAGCCCGAGGACGGGTTCCGCAACGCGGATCGCGTCATGGAATACGCGCTGATGCTACCCACGCATCAGGGACTCACCGACGAAGACGTCGACTACGTGATCGACGTGCTCGAGCAGACGCTCGGCTGAGGACGCGTGGCGCGCGAGTCCGAGCCCGGCGTCGTGCGATCGATCAGGCGTTCTGAATCACCAATCGTCCTTACACGATGCCGAAATCGCCGACTCGACTCTCAGCTGTGACTCTCAGCCGAGCTGCTGCATCAGCACCAGAATCGCCGAGACGAGCAGCGCCACGAGCGTCAGGACCGTTCCCACGAAGCGCAGCACGTTCGGTCCGGGCGTCGGCTTCAGCCCGAGCGGATGTGCGATGCGTCCGACGAGCAGCGCACCGCCGAGGCCGTGAATCCAGGCGTTCGATGCGCCGCCGGCTTCAGCGAATCCGATCAGGATCAGGATCAGCGGCACGTACTCGATGAAGTTGCCGTGCTGCCGGATGGCCACCTGGAAGTCGGGGTTCCCTCCGTCGCCCAGATTGATTTCGCCCTTTGCGCGAACGACCGCGATCACGCGGCCGCTCAGTACGAGCAGGACGAGACCGAGCAGGGCGGCATAGAGCGGCGTGATCGTGACCGAGTTCAGGACGCTGTTCATGGGATCCCCTTCGAGTGAGTACGCGGCCCGATTGGCGAGCCGCGACACTGAAAGTCAACCCGAAACCGGGGCTCTCGTCCACTGTACTCGCCGGAGGCGATCTCCCCCACTCGAGTCGGGATCTCGACACAGCGGGGGCAATGCGGCGGTCCGAGCTCAGCGCCCGCCGTCATCGCTAGGCGCGCGGTAGTCGAGCGGGGGAGGACGGTCTCCCACGAGCGGTCGATAGACGAAATCCGGGCCCTGGCGCTCTCGCTGCTCGTGTGCGGCCGCTTCGAGCAGCTCCGGTCGGGCGAGCAGATCGACGGCGGTCATCGCGAGCGCCTTTGCCGCGTTGATCATGCCCTTGTTCCCGATCTCGGAGCCGCCGCCGGCGATGGCCTGCCACGAATGCGGGGGCGTGCCGGGCACCCAGGTCGCGGTCGAGACGCCCGTCGTCGGCACGACCTGCGACACGTCGCCGACGTCGGTCGAGCCCGGGAAGACGCCATGCACCGCGAAGGGGTCGAGCTCGTTGGCGCGGGACAGCGGGGGTAGGCGGCCGGAGAGGCTCTTTCGGAGAGCGTTCGCGAACCGCTCGTCAGCGCGGTCGTACACGACGCCGCCGACGCGCTGCAGGTTCGCGTCCATTGCACGTGCGAGCACCTCGTTCGGGATGAGGGCGTTCGCGCCGTGGATCACTTCGTGGTCGACCTGCGTGCCGGTGCCGAGCGCGGCGCCTTTCGACGCTTCGACGACGCGGTCGAAGATTGCGTGAAGCGCCTCGGTTTCGGGATGTCGCACGTAGTAGAAGACTTCGGCGTAGTCGGGTGTGACGTTCGGCGTGCGTCCGCCGTCCGTGATGACGTAGTGGATCCGGGTTTCCTGAGGAACGTGCTCGCGGAGGAGGTTCACCATGTGGTTCATCGCCTCGACGCCGTCCAGCGCCGAGCGCGCTCGCTCGGGTGCTGCCGCTGCGTGAGCGGAGACGCCTCGAAACCGGAACTTGGCCGACTTGTTCGCGAGCATCCCGCGGCCGGCGGCCGAGTTCTGGTCCGATGGATGCCAGTGGAGCGCAGCATCGACATCGTCGAAGAGCCCATCGCGAACGAGATAGACCTTGCCCGCGCCGCCTTCCTCCGCCGGAGTTCCGTAGACGCGAATCGTCCCGGGTCGGTCCGTGTCCTCGAGCCAATCCGCGACGGCCATTGCGGCGGCCACCGAGCCGGCGCCGAAGAGGTGGTGTCCGCAGGCGTGTCCAGCGCTCGACCCCGCTCGAGGCTCTCGCTTCGCGCTGCGCGTCTGGCTCAAGCCCGGCAGCGCATCGAACTCCGCGAGCACCGCGATGATCGGCCGGCCCGATCCGGACTCGGCGACGAAGGCGGTGGGCATGCCTGCAATGCCGGCCTCGACGTCGAAGTCCGCTTCGCGCAGCGTCGCCTGTAGCAACGCCGACGATTCGACTTCCTGGTATCCGACCTCGGCGAGGTCCCAGATCTTCTGCGCGACCTCGACGTGGCGTTCGCGGCTCGCATCGATTTGCATCGCGACCCGGGATTTTTCTGCGTCGAGCGGATCGGACGACGCCGCGCCGGGCAGCGTCAGAAGAAGGACGAGAAGGATCCGCGCAATCGTTTTCCTCATCGAGACACGATAGCGAGCGCGCCTCGATGGACGCGCTCGCGTTACTCCGCGAAGGGCGCGGCGAGGATCCGGTCCGCGAGTCCGAGGCCGATCGCGCCGGCGATGTGCGAGTCCGGCTCCTGCTGGGCCTGCCGAGCGAGACAGGTCGGGAACGCCGTCTTGAAGTCGCAGCGCGGCCATTCCTCGAGAAGGCGTTCGAGCTCGAGGGGCGGGATCTCCGCGAGTCGCGAGCCGAAGAGATCCAGCCCTGCGCCGTGATGCACCATGGCGACCTCCGGCTCGCGCGAACCCGCGATGCCGACGGAGCTGTGGAGCGCGATCGCGTCGTGAAGGAGGTCGGCGCGCGGGGCATCCATTCCGTGTTCGAGGCCGAAGTCGCGGGCCAGGCGCGCACCGACCCATTCGAATGAGCCGGGTTCCGCCTCGTAGCGGGGTGTGAGCCCCAGGTCGTGCAATACCGCCGCGACGTAGAGCAACTCGCGGTCGACTCGCAGGCCGCTTCGTACGGCGAGGATCGCGCCGAAGTGGTAGGTGCGGACCGCGTGGTTCAGCAGGAGCGGCGAGGACAGCCCGGCCGCGAGCTCGAAGGCTGCCTTCGCGAGGGCGGAGTCCGGTACGCGATCCTCGTGCGCGTCGAGATCCTGCAGCTTCAGGAGGCCGAGTCGAAGTCTCAGCTCGCGAAGCTTCTCCTGCATCCCGTAAAGGGTGAAGCGCCAGATCAGCTTCGGCGTGGCATCCCTGCCGCGATCGATCGTGGGCACTGTCAAGCCCCCGCGCCGGTCGCCAGACCCTGGAGCCCACGCCCGAAGACATTCTGTACGGCAGCGCGCACGCGCAGGAATGTGGACAGCACGCCGAGGTCTCGGCCGATCGCTTCCTTGAAGCCGGGGCGGGCGCGAGCGCGATCGAACCAGGCCGCGAGGAGCGGGAACGAGGTCGCGAAGGGATAGCCGGCCTCGTCGATTCGCTGGACCTTCACGGTCCAGATGATGTCGGCCATCGTGAACGTCTCCCCGCAGAGCCAGGTCCGGCCGTCGGCCAGCAGCGTCTCGACCTCACGAAAGCCCTCGGTCAAGTTCGACACATGGCCGGCGAACTCGTCCTCGGAGATGTCCCCGGTGCTGAATCGGCGATAGAACTCGGCCAGCTTCTCAGGGGAGTCGGGCGAATCGATACGCTGGAGCTCTGCCTGCTTGCTCGGACTGAGCTTCGCGATGCCGCCGAGGCTCCATCGATAGGTCACGTGTCGAACCGCGGTCTGCAGCTCCGCTGCGCGCGCGACGAGCGCACGACACGCGTCGCCGGGTGCGCCGTCCGGGACGAGCGCGGGGCCTTCGAGCTCCCGGTCGACGTAGTTCATGATGTCGACCGACTCGATGTGGAGGACGCCATCGTGCACGAGCGCGGGCACCACCAGGTTCGGATGGATCGCGGCGTACTCCTCGCTCAGATTCACCTGCCGAGGCAGGGAAATCGGGCGACCGATATAGGACCCCGCCGGCGCTTCGACGTGTTTGTGGGCGTCGGAGCGCCACGGCACGTCTGGTCCTCGCCGGATGCCCTTCTCGGCGAGTACGAATCGCACGCGCTGCGCACAGGGCGCACCACCATAGTGGAAGAGGTGAAGTCCTCTCAGCTTGCCGGGCAGTTCGCTCGTGGGTCGATCGACGATGGCCATGCGTTCCTCCGACGCAGAGGGTCGCCCTCGCCGCCTTTGGCGTAAATGACAAATATCACACATTTTGCGCCATACTCTCGCGCATGACCAGACACATCGTCTTCGTGGTTCTCCCGGGGACTCAGCTCCTCGATCTGGCCGGCCCGGCCGATGTCTTCACGGCCGCGAACGAATGCGCCGTCAGGGGCGGAGCGAAGCCGGCCTATCGCGTGAGCTTCGTGGGTCCCGACACGACCCCCGATACGGCGTCCGGGGTGGGTCTTCGGCTGGGCCCTCTGGATCAGATACGCGGAGCCATCGACACGCTCGTGGTTCCCGGTGGCATGGAATTCGGCGAAACGGAGCTCGACGCGCGGGCCACGCGCTGGGTTCGACGCCGATGGCGGCGATGTCGCCGCGTCGTCTCCATCTGCAGCGGCGCGTTCGTCCTCGCCGACGCGGGTGTGCTCGACGGGCGACGCGTGACGACCCATTGGCTCGAGCTGGAGCGATTGAGCCAGATCGTTCCCGATGCGACCGTCGAACGCGACGCGCTCTACGTGAAGGATGGCCCCGTCTATTCCTCCGCTGGGATCACCGCCGGGATCGATCTGGCGCTGGCGCTCGTCGAAGAGGATCTCGGAACCGAGCTCGCGCTCGAAGTCGCACGCATCCTCGTCATGTTCCTGCACCGGCCCGGTGGACAGTCCCAGTTCAGCGCTGCCCTTCGTCAGCCGATGGCGGAGCATCCGGGAATCCGCGACGTGCAATCGGACGTGACCGAGAGCCCGGGCAAGGATCACCGTGTCCCCATCCTCGCGAAGCGCGCCGGGATGAGCACCCGGCATTTCGTGCGGGTCTTCACGCAAGAGACGGGCGAGCCGCCCGCACACTACGTGCAGCGCGTCCGGGTGGAGCGAGCGCGGCAACTCCTCGAGCGCGAGGGGCTCGCCATCGAGGAAGTCGCCGCGGTCTGTGGCTTCGGCTCCGCCGAGACGATGCGACGCCGATTTCAGCAGTCGCTGGGGGTGTCTCCGTCGGAATACCGGGCGCGGTTCAGAAGTCGCGCGTCGGCTTGAGCGAGGCCCGCACGTCCGAATTCCCGACCCGACGCGCCATGGTGATGTTAGGGTGAGTCCGTGGGGCGCTGGCTGCCTCGCGGGCGCGTCGATTCAGTCATCGCGCCCAGCAGGACCCCTGGAGGAATCATGGACCTCGATCGCAACGCTTACCGGACATTTTCCATCGGAATCGTGCTGCTCGCGTTCGCCGTCGGTCTGAGCGCGGAACGGGCCTTTGCGCTGGGGCCGCCGATGCTGCCCGGGGGAGCGCCGCCGTCGCCCTTCGCGGCGGTCGACGGGGACGAAGCCCCGGATGGTGGGATCCTTCTTTGTGCCGTGGGACCGCACCGAATCCTCCGTAAGGCGGGAGACGAGGGCTGTCGCGCGTGGGAAGAGGAGATCGCGCTTCCCGGCGGTGGCAAGGACGGCGGCGAGGATCTTCATCCGGGTCGACCGGTGCTCGTTCCCCTGCCGCTCGAAGCGGAAGGAGGCATGTCCGTCGCAGTGAGCCTTCGCGACACGGCCAGACGGATCGTCGTGGAAGAAGTCGTGAACGCGGACGATGGCGCCGCGGTGGAAGCGGTGCTCGATCTCCTCCAGGCCCAGGTGTATCCGGACTTCCCGCTCCTTCGCGTGAGCGCGGACGTCAGAATGGCCGCTCGCTTCGAAGACGGGGCCCTCATCCTGGAGCGGGAGGGCGAGTTGGACATGCCCTTCGGTGCGCCGTCGTCTCGCGGATTGCGGCCGTGGTGGACGATCGACACGCCCTTCTTCGTGGAAGTCCCCTACTACGCCGGTCTGGTCACGCCCGTGAAGCTCCTGGCCACCTGGAACGACCGGGAGGGCGACATCACGATCGGCGACTTCACGATTCGCGCCGAAGGAACGATCGACGATACGGGTGCGCTCTTCTCGCCAGAGTTCGGCGACGTGGAGATGCTGATCGCGGGCGACCGCGCACGCTTCGACTTCATCTGGGCGCGCTTCGACAACGAGACGCGTCCAACGGAAGACCGGGTGTATCCGCTGACCCGGATCACCGTGGAGGCATTCGCCGTCGTTCCGGAGAGCTTCGCGCCGCCGCGAGAAGAAGCCGACTGATCGCGCCTGGCGCTCGCGCCCGAGCGGCCCGTCCTCCAGATCGCCGAGCAGACCCGATCCGTGACACTTTCGGGTGCCCACGACCACATCGCTCCATCACGGTCCGCCCTCCCGCGGCGCGCCACAGGAGGAGTCGATGCGAGCCGCGAAGCTCTGGAATCTCGTCGTAGGCGGCGTCGGACTTGCGTGCTTGCTGCTGGTCGCGGGTGCTGCGAGTGCCCAGAACGACAACTCCGAACTGTGGGAGTTCACGGGCGAGAACCCCGCTGCGCGCAACGTCTACAAGTGCTGGGACTGCACCTTCGAGCAGGAGCTGGCCGTCCCGCTGCCTGGACCGAACTGGGACAAGAACATCTCCGAGGGGAACCGGCGCTTGTTCTTCCCCGAAGCGACGAACGTGGCGCCCGAGCCGCCCGGGGTCGCCCTGAGCCTCGATCTCGTTCCCGAGATCCCCGGCGATGATCATTTCCTGATCGCGCGGGTGCTCTCGTCGAGTTTCCTCGGATTCGGCGCGCAGGGTCCGATGGGGCTCGGACGGGCAGAGCGCGGCACGACCATGACGTTTTCCCCGGGACAGGTGATCCACAAGGTCCGAAGCACCGATGGCACGGAATACATCAACTACTCGATGAGCGAGATCCGCGTGGCGCAGTTCGATCCCTTCGTGGTGAACGGCCTCGCCGGCATGTCGCTTCCGAACGGGTGGGTCTACTCGAGTGAGGAGCTGACGGAGCAGCTCGTCGTGGGCACGCCGGACGGGGTCGCCAACGTCTTCAGCGTCCCCGGCTGGTGGAACTGGCAGGAACTCATCGTCGTGCCGGAGCCGGGCACGGGCATGCTCCTGGGTCTCGGACTCGCCGGACTGGGAGCGCATCGTCCCAGGCGGCGAGTCGCTCGGCCGCGGATACGATCCTGATGATCGGAGAGGGTCCCGACCGCTGGCTCAGCTTCTCCTGGCGAGCCGCGCCTGCGGTAACCCGAGCCCCGACAATCCCGCGATCAGCAGCAGGCCCGGGAGCAGTCCCACTGTCGGTAGGGCCCGGGGGGCGACGATCGGTGTGATTCCGGTGTCGGCGGTGACGACGGCGTCGATGGTGATCGTGGAGGTCGTCGGCGCGGGTGTGGCGACGTACATCAGATTGACGGTGGCGGGCACGCTCGACGAGGTCGTTCCGGGGCCGATCGACATCGTCGTCGCGGAGTCAGTCTGACCGATCGAGTCCGAGACCGTGATCGTCGCGGTGACCTGGGTGTTCGCGTCGATGCCGTCGGTGATCTTCGTGAGCACTTTGATCCCGTAGAGGATGGTGACGTTTCCCGTTCCCGAAACGATGACGTCCTGCACGGTCGAGGTGGTCGCCTCGCCGCTGCCGGATTCCTGCAGGCCGACGGCTGCCTGCGGCCAGACGTCGAAGATCGGGGAGAAGATGGTGTCGCCGAAGGCGTCGGCTTCGCTGGGACCGGAGGTCCAGATGCTGGAGGACTGGACGGACGTCGCCGCGGTCTGGGAGTCGGAAACCTCGACTGCGGTTCCTTCGTTGACGACGGTGTCCGCGGTGAACGTCGCGACGCCGGGGTACGAAAGGTTGGCCGTCCCGTCGGCCGACTCGCCGTAGGAGAACGTGTCGGCCAGGCCGAAGACTTCGACCGCCGAGCTGGCCGGTGCGATCAAGAGCAGTGCGGCTGAGAGAGACAGAGTCGTCAGGTGCTTCATCGGGATTCGCGTTACCCGTATGAACGGCTGACGCGACAGCGGCGATTCGAGACTCGCTTACCGATCACGATACCCCGCGAGCGTTGGCGATCGGACCCGAAAGAGCCGAGTTTCGACCGACAGCGCGCCGGAATCGCCACGCCGTCGAGCGGTCTCGCCGTGGTCGCGGATCGTTCATTTCCGATCCGCCGTCTCTACGCGGATTGGTCGCCGGGCGGCGAGGCGATCTGCCTCCTTCCACGCCATCGCCCCCCACCACGACGCGCTCGCCGGGTCCTCTACACTCCCGGCTTCGGGCCGCGGGCCATCACGCCGCCGCGGTCTGCAGAACGCCACCGCTGCCTGGGAGTCTTCATGCACACACGACGATCGATCCTCGTCTTCGTCCTCGCTTGCCTCGCGATCGGAAACGCAGGCTGTCTGACCATGATCGCTGCGCCGTTTCAGCCCGAGATGGGGGACGTCGTCGTGCTGACCACCACCGATGCCGACGGCGTCTCGGTAGAGCGCGTTCTCACGCCCATCGATGACGACGGCAAGCTCTACTTGAGCGCCAACCACTGGCCGCGCGCGTGGTTCCGGCGCGCCGTCGCGAATCCGGACGTGCGGGTGAAGCGGGGCGAGGAGACCCGCGACTACCGCGTCGTCGAGATCACGGGCGACGAGCTCGCCGGAATCGAAGAGCGGCACGAGCACCCGATATTGGTGAAGATCGGGATGGGCTTCGCGCCGCGAGAGTTCATCCGACTCGATCCACGCTGACGGCGTCGGGGACGGACGCGCCCACCGGGCGGACTCAGCTTCGGGCGCTTCGCAAGGCTTGCGTGGTGGCTTCGAAAGTCGTGCTCGCAATTGCGTCGACCGGCTGCTCTGCCGGATCGTCGGAGAGGACTTCGACGCTGTCTGTTCTCAATATCGGTCCGCTATGCACCGCGACGCGGGATCTCCTGCCAGACAGGCTACCAAGAGTAGAGCGGGAGATTCAGTCTCGATCTCTTGAGGCCCTGCATTCAGAATACGTCGGTGATCCGAGTCCTTCTCACCTACGCATCGATTATTCTCTCCGCGGTACGGGCCATGCTCCGGACACGCCAAGAGCAAGCCGTTGTCGAGCTTGCCCTGCGGCAGCAGCTCGCGATCTACGCACAGAAGCAGCCGCGTCCTCGCCTCACTGCAGCTGATCGAGAATTCTGGATTGCACTCCGCCAACTCTGGCCAGGGTGGAGAGATGCCCTCGTGATCGTCCGACCCGAGACCGTCATCCGATGGCATCGCCGGGGATTCCGCTTGTACTGGCGCTCGATTTCGCGGCCTGGCCCCGGTCGTCCCCGCATCTCCCCCGAGGTCCAGGAGATCATTGCCCGAATGGCAAGGGAGAATCCGTGGCGCGCCCGCAGAATTCAGGCCGAGCTGGAAAAGCTCGGTATCCGAGTCAGCCTAGCCACCGTCTCTCGGTATCTCCCGAAGAGGGAGCCCGATTTCGAACAACGCCAACGATGGATGACGTTTCTACGGAATCATCGCGATGCCATAGGCGCCATGGACTTTCTCGTCGTTCCTACAGCGCGCTTCAAGCTGCTCTACGTCTGGTTCGTGATCGGACACGAGCGTCGCAAGATCCTGCATGCCAATGTGACCTCTCATCCGACAGCCGAATGGGTCGTTCAGCAGCTGCGAGAGGCTATTCCCGACGAAACATCGATTCGTCACCTGATCCATGACAACGACTCGATCTTCTCGGAGAGAGTCGACCGGTCGATCGCGAGCTTCGGCATCGATGCGAAACGGACCAGTCCTGGATCTCCTTGGCAAAACGGAACAGCAGAGCGCTGGGTCGGGACCGTGAAGCGGGACCTACTCGATCACGTAATCGTGTTCGACGAGTCGCATCTGCGTCTGCTGCTCCGCGACTACATCGAGTACTACAACGAGGAGCGCGTGCACACGATCATCCGCGATTCGCCGCTGGGCAGATCGGTGCGGACGCGATCGTCGCCACGCAGCGGTATCGTGGGCCAGCCCCGCGTTGGAGGTCTTCACCATTGCTACGAGTGGCGCGAAGCTGCTTGATCGTTCGCGACCTTGATTGCAGAGGCCACGGGATCAATATTGATGGCAGACAAGTCTAGTGTGACGCTCCGCGCTTGCGCCGAGAGGCTCCCAGAGAGAGCCCCAGAGCGCCCAGAAGGCTCGCCGTCGCGAAGCTCGGCTCGGGCAACGGAACGGGCGTCTCTAGCTCATAGACGCGCGTGAAAGGGCCGCTGCCCGTGTCGCAGGTGGCTTCCCCGACCAGGCGTACGCCAGTCAGGTCCATGTCGGTGACGTTGGTGAGCGTGCATTCGGGCGGGACCGTCAGCCCGAGCCCTGCGACGTAGTCAGCCAGGCGGCGGGCCTCGAAGGTGAGGCCGTTCCAAAGGGCGGCTTCACCTCCGACAGAGCCCCCAGCGAGAAGCCGTCGCCGGCGGCCGCCAGACCCTGGCTGGTGGTGGCACCTCCGAAGCGAGGCAACTCGAACACGACGTACGTACCGCCACTGTCGAACCAGGTGGTGGCAACGTTGTTCCCCGCTGAGTTTGTAGCGGTTCCGATGATGATGTCGGTCGCGTCGCTGAGCGCATATGCCCGAGAGAAGTTCGTAGTGGCTGAGGGCAAGAAGGGCAGGGCGGTGAAGACTCGTCCGGCGACCTGCAATCTGAAGGCTTGCAGACCGTTGGGTGCTGGAACGTTCGACGAGCCCGAGGCGCCCACGCCGAATGTTCCGGCTGGGGTGAGAGCGCGAAGCTCGGCGTTCACCCAGGCCGTACTCTGAGTTAGACCGGCCAGGCGGATGAGGTCGTACTGACTCGATTGGGTGTCGAACTCCCAGAGGGCCGGATAGTTCCTCCCGAAAACTCCCACGTCAGGGTCGAAGATCGAGCCGGCAAGGCGCGTCGAATTGAAATCGACGTCGAATCCGCTGGAGATCGAGTAGACGTTGAGATTGGTATCGACGACTGGCAAGAATACGCCAATTGAAGCGTCGGCGATGTAGGCGTTGCTCGAAGGTGCGGACGTCTGACCGCGGCTGCCAACGATACGCCCACCGTCATCGATTCCCCCGAGCGTTGTTGAGTGAGCACCGAACGGGCTGGGCGAGGGCGCTTGCGTTCCTGCAGGAATTCCATCGCCAAATACAGCGCGGTGAGTTCTCCGTGGGCCGTTCAGCTCGTCAAATGCAACCCGGGCGCCTGAAGGGGAGAGCCTTGGGTTCTCGGAATTGTCAACGCGGAAGTCGAGTGATGCGCCGGTAACTGGGCCCATCATCATCGCCATTCCGCCACCAGGTGCTGACACCTCGGAGGCCGCTGCGAACCCAAAGGGCGATGCTGCGCTTGAACCCGAAGAGCAAGTTCCAGGGTCTTCGATGCATGCGAGTAGCTCCGCGCAGTCTGTCGGTCCGAGAAGTCCACCCTTGCATGCCTCGTTGAGCATGTCCTCGATCTCTCCTGCAGATGCCGTCTGTGCTGAGAAGCCGATCGGCAGCAGCAAAGCGAGAACGGCGAGCGGTTCTCGACGTCGCCGCGCCGACATGATCGCTAGACCAAGCCCAAATAGGACCGCCGTGCCAGGCTCAGGTATCGCTGCAATTCCTGTGATTCCCCCTAGACCAACGACCGTGGTCTCGAGGCTTCTCGCGCCAGTGTAGAGATCGATCGACCATATTTCGGTCGAAGAACCGAAGACAGCGGAGTTTGCGAAGTAGGCCACGCCGCCCACTTGTACGAGGCCGGCAGCTCCTAAATCGGGTAGTCCAGCGAGATCAGCGATGACAGAGACCTCCGCGGTGCTCGGATTGATCTGCACCAGGTCACTTGCTTCACCGGCAATGCCCACAAGCATCCCGTCATCTCGAAGAGTCAGGGATGCGATGCTGGAATCGATGTCCAGGAAGGTCGTTCCGACGAGGGTGCCTGCGCTCAGATCAACTTCGACGAAAATCGGACCGGCCACCGTGTTGATCCGCGTCGATGCGTACGCGAGATCGTTCGATACGAAGGCCAGGCCGCCTTCTCCGAAGGTCGACGCGCTGCCGGATGCAACGACGGTGGTGCTGTAGTCCGACTCGTTGATCTCGTGAAGCTCGTGCTCGATGAGACCAGACATCGTGTAGAGCGTCCCGTCTGGCGATCGTTCGAGCATGTGGGCTTGGAATCCGACGGATCCGAGCGTTGTGAAGCTTCCGTCATCCGTCGAGATCGAATGGACGTCTCCGTTGATGTCGATTCCAAGGATCGAAATCGCACTTGCTGAGAGCGGCGCTCCCCAAAAAGCGATCGCGGCAGCCAGAACCGCAATCCGCGTCCCAGAACCCCTCAGAAAATCCGCCATAGTCAGCCTCCACGTCAGTCTTGAATCGACTTGGAAGTCTGGCAGGCAGAGGGTGTCTGCGCATTTCGGCGATCGTGAACGGTCATTTCGCTCCATCGTGAACAGCCGTTTCGGCGATCGTGAACGGTGCCGACGTTCACTGGACGGGTTTTCAGTCTTTGTTCGCCTCGGTCTTCCTCCGCGAGGGTCCGTGTAGCACGATCCGGTGGGCGTTGTGGAGCAGTCGGTCGCAGAGGGCGTCGGCGACGGTGGGGTCGCCCAGATGGTCGTGCCACTTCGCGACGGGCAGCTGGCTGGTCCAGATCGTGGATCGCAGGCCGTGCCGGTCCTCCATGATCTCGAGCAGATCGCGGCGCTCCATGTCCTGAACCGGAGCCAGGCCCCAGTCGTCGATCACGAGCACTTCGGCCCGCGCGAACCGTGCCAGCAGCCGCGGGTAGGTCCCGTCGGCGTGGGCGAGGCGGAGCTCCTCGAAGAGCCGCGGCGCGCGCCGGTAGAGCGTGCGGTGACCGCGACGACACGCGTGCTGTGCGAGTGCACAAGCCAGGTACGTCTTGCCCACACCGGTCGCGCCGGTGATCACCACGTTGTGGTGGGCCTCGATCCACTTCCCTGTCCCGAGCTGCCGGATCATCGCGCGGTCGAGCTTCCGCTCCTTCGCGAACTCGACGTCTTCCAGACACGCCCCGCCGATGCGGAGCTTCGCTGCCTTCAGCAGCCGGATCAGTCGCTTGTTCTGTCTGTCCTGCCACTCGGCATCGACGAGCAGCCCCAGCCGATCATCGAACCCGAGGTCGTCCGTGGACGGGTCCTCGGCCTGTCCCTCCCAGGCCCGGGCCATGGCGTGAAGGCGCAGCTCGTTCAGCTGCTCCAGAGTCGGTTGCTTCAGCATCAGTCTCTCTCCTTGAACGTTAGTTGTAGTAGTCACTGCCGCGGACGTTCTCGTGCGTCAGCGGGAGTTCGGGTGTCGTGTCGGGCACGGCGTCGTCGTCACCGTCGGGCGAGTCGAAGGGCGCGACGCGGTCGAGACCGTTCGCGAGGATCGACTTCACGTGGCGATACGAGCGAGCCCGCACCCGCACCGCCCGGTCGCAGGCCGCCTCGAGTCGCTCCGTGCCGTACTGCTCCGAGAGCGTGAGGATGCCCAGACACGAGCGATAGCCCTGCTCGGGATGCGGGCGGTCGGCGAGGATCGCCTCGACGAGCTCGGCCGTCTTCGGCCCGACCGACTCTCCCCAGGCGATGAGCCGGGTCGGCGTCCACTCGAGATGCTTCTGGTGAGCCTTGGGCATGTGCGTGGGCAGGGTCGAGTAGCCGCCCGGGGCGATGTATCCCGGAATGGGGTGAATGGCGACACGGCGCCCCTTGTGGAAGATCTCGAGGCTCTGGGCCGTTCTGCGCAGGTCGACCCGCTCGTGCACCAGGGCGTGGGGCACGGAGTAGAAGTGACGATCGAGCTCGACGTGGTAGTCGAGGTTCACCTTGGCCTGCTTCCACAGCGCGTGCTCGAAGGGCTCGGCCGGGAGCGGCCGGAGCGCTGGCCGGTCGAGCCCGTCGAAGCGCTCGCGTCGGCTCTGACCGTAGGCGCGCATGGGGCGCGCGTTGAGTTCCTCGAGCAGCTCCGAGATCCGCCGGTTCAACTCGGAGAGCGAGAAGAAGGTCTCGTTGCGGATCCGCGCCACGATCCACCGCTCGACGACCTGAACGGCGACTTCGACCTTGGCCTTGTCCTGCGGCTTGCGAGGACGGGCCGGCAGGATGGTGGTCTCGTAGTGGCGGCTCCAGTCTTCGTAGTTGCGCTGTACGCCGGGCTCGTAGCGGCAGGCACGCGTCACGCCGCTCTTCAGCTGGTCCGGGATCACGAGCTCCGGGACGCCGCCGATGTAGGCGAGCGTGCGCGTGTGGCTGCCGATGAAGTCGGCCACCTGCTGCGTCTCGGTCGCTTCGGCGTAGGTGAAGCTCGAGGCGCCGAGGGCGGCCACGAAGAGCTCGACCTGGCGCGCTTCGCCCGTGCGGGGATCGACCACGCTGGGCTTCTTGCCGGCGTAGTCGACAAAAAGCTTCTCGCCGGCGCGATGCACCTGGCGCATGGAGAGTCTTCGCTTCTTCGTCCATCGGCGATAGTGCTCGCAGAACTGCGTGTAGCGGTAGCCGTCGGGGTGCTGTTCCAGGTACTCGTGGTGGAGCAGCTCGAGCGTGACGCCCTTGCGCTGGCGCTCGGTGTGGATCCAGAGCGGATCGGGCGCTGGCCGGGGCGCTGACGCCGATCGTCCGCGCCCGTAGAGCCGGGCCTCGAGATCCGACTCGGTCAGCGCGTCGACGCCTGCCCAGTCGGTGAGTCCCGCCTTCGTGGCGCGGGCGAGCGTCGCGCTCACCATCCCGACGCTCACGTTCAGGCTTCGCGCCACCTCGCGGTGGCTGCGTCCCTGGACCCACTTCTGCCTCAAAATCTCTCGTGTCTTGTGCATGGACAGCCTCGGGCCCGGCATCTCGCCCCTCCTCGTCTCGCGAGGGGGGCGGATGCCCGGCCGGTCTGTCCAGCGACGTCGTACTCCCCCTTGGTGGGGGGAGGATGCACCGTTCACGATCACCGATCGAAGTGTTCACGATCCCGATCGAGGTGTTCACGATCGCCGATCTGCGCGTTCACGATCCCGATCGAGCGGCATGCCCGGCGCGGAACGCAGTGTTCACGATCGCCGATCTAGGTGTTCACGATGCTCCGAAACGCGCAAGAAGAGGATTCCGAAACGGAATAGGGCGGAATGAGCGGGAATACGGGGTACGACATGGTCACAGTCTCAGCAGCGATCCCGAGCATGGTTCATCCTTGATTTGGTTGAACCTTCCGCGACGCCGATGGACTGCTCAAGACTCCAACAGCTCAATCCGAACGCGCATGCCGAGGATCTCAGCAGCCCGCGCCAACGTTTTGAGAGTGACGGACTCGTTCTCAGGATCGAGAAGGCGGTCGAGCTGCGCACGGCTCGTCTTCATCCGACGCGCCAACGTGGCTTTGGTGACCTTCTGCTCCTTCATCGCCTGCGCGAACTGCCAGGCAAGCGCCTTCTTTGCCGCCTTCGCAGTGGCCTCCTCGAGAATCCCCTCCTCGTCGAGGAACTCATCGAGAGTCGAGCCCCTGTGCGGGTTCGTCTTTCCTTCAGATGCTTTCGCCTTGCTCATTTTGCTCTCTCCAATTGCCGCTTTCGACTCCTCGCAAGAGTCATGTCGCTGGCCGGTGTCTTCTGCGTCTTCTTGATGAAAGCGTGAAGGGCAACGAGTTCGCCTTCATAGACACAGACCATCACGCGCGCGATGCGCCGGCTGCGCAATGACACCCTGAGCTCGAACAGCCCTCCGCCCAGTGCCCGGCAAAGTGGCATCCCAATCGGCCACCCGAACTCGAGGTCCTTGAGGCCAGCTCCGACGGTCTTTCGGTCGCCTCGGGGCAGCTCGCGGAGCCACTCCAAGACCGGCTCCGCACCGGACTCGGTGCGGAAAAAGACCAGAGGAACCCGCTTTTCGGCATCTGTCACGGCGCCGAATGTATCAATAATGATACTATCGGTCAAACGCTACCGAGCTTGAGGCGTGTGCCAAGGCAGAAGGGAATCGGCAACTGAGTCGTCGCCCTCAGAGCTATAAGGAACGGCAAAGAACTTCCCCCAGGGAGTACGCGATTCACCTGTGCCGCGGCAGTACCTTGGCCGGATGAGCCCGGACGAGGTCGACCGCGCAGCATTGATAGAGCAGATCGAGCGTGAGGAGGCCCGTCTCGTGCGGATCTCGGAGGAGCGCCGCGAGTCCGAGGCACGTCTCGGGGCTCTCAAGCAACAGCTCTTAGAACACGACGAGGTTGGCCGTGGCGCCGGAGTGGGGCCCGCGCCGTCGTCGCCCGCGGAGAAGATCGCGCTCTTCCGCAGTCTCTTCCGTCGCCGTGTCGACGTGTTCCCGACTCACTGGAGCAACCCGCGTACGAAAAAGAGCGGCTACTCGCCCGCATGCTCGAACGAGTGGGTGTCAGGCTTGTGCGAGAAGCCGCGCGTGAAGTGCGGCGATTGTCCGCATCTGGCTTTTCTTCCGGTGACCGATCGCGTCGTGCGAGATCATCTCCAGGGGCGACATGTCATTGGCGTATATCCGCTCCTTCAAGACGAGACCTGTTGGTTTCTCGCCGTCGATTTCGACAAGGATGGTTGGCAGTCCGATGTCGAGGCGTTCCGCGAGACGTGTGATGAGTTAGGCATTCAGGCCGCGGTCGAGCGATCACGATCGGGAAACGGCGCGCACGTGTGGTTCTTCTTCGCGGAGCCATTGCCGGCTGTCGACGCGCGACGAGTGGGATCGTATCTGCTCACGGAGACGATGAAGCGTCGGCACGATCTGTCATTCGGCTCGTACGACCGTCTCTTCCCCAATCAGGATACGATGCCGAGGGGGGCTTCGGAAACCTCATCGCACTTCCGTTGCAACGTGAAGCGCGCAACCAGGGGAACACTGTCTTCGTCGATTCGGAATGGCGTCCACATGAAGATCAATGGGCCTATCTCGCCTCCCTACCTAAGCTCGATGCGAACGCCGTCGAAGAACTAGTCGGTCGAGCATCGGCTTCGGGTGGCACGATCGGATTGCCGATGGGCGACGAGGACGAGGAGAACGCCGATGCCCCGTGGATGGGACGCGCCCCAGATCGAGTGAAGGGTCTCGCCACGGTCGAGGGACTTCCTAAGCGAATCTGCGTCGTCGTCGCGGGGCGACTCTACGTGGAAAAGGATGGAGATTCTTCTCCACTACTCAATGCCATCAAGCGGCTGGCCGCGTTCCAGAACCCTGAATTCTACAAGAGACAGTCGATGCGGCTCTCGACTGCGCTCACGCCGAGAGTGATCGGGTGCGCCGAAGATCTGACGAAGTTCGTCGCGATTCCGCGCGGCTGTCGTGAATCGCTCGAGGATCTCTGCGCGAGCGTTGGTATCGAGTTGGAGGTTCGCGACGAGCGTACGGCGGGAGCCCGCCTTGACGTGGAATTTCACGGCGAATTGACTGCGGAACTGTCGCGCGCCGGGAAGGCGATGGCTGAATTCGAGACCGGGGTGTTCGTCGCGCCGCCTGGAACTGGAAAGACCGTTCTCGGGATCTCACTCATTGCGGAGCGGGCTTGCAGCGCGCTCGTGCTCGTACATCGAACGCAACTTCTCGAGCAGTGGCGCAGTCAACTGGCGGTTTTTCTCGATCTGCCAGAGAAGGAGATCGGACAGATCCGTGGGGGGAAGCGTCGGGCGAACGGAAGGCTCGACGTCGCGATGATCCAAAGCCTCGTCAGGAAGGGGGAGGTCACCACGGACCTGGACGGCTACGGACACGTCGTCGTAGACGAGTGCCATCATGTGCCTGCGGTGTCGTTCGAGAGCGTTATGAGTGCGTTGCCGGCAAGGTTCATGACTGGGCTGACTGCGACTCCGAAGCGGAGGGACGGCCATGACCCGATCCTCACCTATCAGCTGGGTCCCGTGCGCGACTCGATTCCTACGCCCAGTGCGAGGCCGAACGAGCAAGCGCTCACGCACTCTCTGATCGTGCGGGAGACCACCTTCCAGATTCCCGATGCGGATTCCCATCCGCCGATCCAGTCGATCTATGGACAACTCGCAGTGGATGCCGATCGGAACGACATGATTTTCGACGACATTCTCTCTGCGCTGGATGCCGGGTGCTCACCTCTCGTTTTGACAGAGCGCCGTGAGCATCTGGGCGCTCTCGCGGACCGGCTCCGTGGGACGGCGCGAAACGTCATTGTGCTTCGGGGCGGTATGGGCGTGAAGGAGCGAAGAGCCGCGCTCGAAACCCTGGCTGCAGTTCCGGAACACGAAGAGCGTCTGGTGTTGTGGCAACTGGGCGTTTTGCTGGCGAAGGCTTCGACGATGCGCGTCTCGACACGTTGTTCCTGACGATGCCGGTTTCCTGGAAAGGCACGCTCGTGCAATACGCGGGACGTCTTCACCGCAAGTACGCGGGAAAGCGCGAAGTGCAGATCTTCGACTACGTCGACTCCCGAGTCCCCGTTCTCGCTCGGATGTTCGAAAAGCGACTTCGCGGGTACTCGGCGATGGGGTATGAGCGACGAGCCGCGGCCGCCATTGCGACGGAGGAGGGCGGTCTCGAGTCCGGCGACCCTGTAGGCGAGTTCGTCAACGAGGAGCTGTTCCGAACAATCGCTGTGACCAAGTTGTGACCATATTGTGCCCAACACGAACGGTCGGATGAGTCACGGCACAGAACTAATTCGTTTTCAGCTCCGGGATGTTAGGTGGTCCGCTTCCTCGGATGACTCACGCTAGACGGAAAACCGACCTGACGACGGGAAATCAACGCACGCGTAAGTACTTGATTTATATGGCACGCCGGGAGGGATTCGAACCCCCGACCCTCAGGTTCGAAGCCTGATGCTCTATCCAGCTGAGCTACCGGCGCGCGGTTTCGCCATCCGTTCGGAAGGCTCCGAAGGGGAGGGCGACGTCGAGGCAATCCGTGCGAGCACGGAGACCTGAGGGCAGGCGGAGGCTAGCAGAACGCGACCCGGCCGGACACGTCAGGCGCCGTTCAGCTTCTCCACACACGAAACCACCTCGCGCTGATACCCCTTCCCCCGCTCATTGAACAGATCGAGGGCGAAGAGCGAGGTCGGCACATAGCCGAAGCCGATCTCGAGATCGCGGTGCCATTGGAAGACCGACCCGCCGAAGCCCATCCAGCCGAAGAAGCCGGCGCGGCCTTCGTTGAGGCCGCGGTCGAGATCGTCGCTGCGGTCGGTGGTCGGGGTGAATTCGTTCACACCGCCTTGCGAGAACGACGTGGGCATGATCAGCATGTCGGCCGGGATCGTGTCCGCGTGCATGGCGTCGACGGCTTCCGCAGGAAGGCACTGCGTTCCGGCAAGCGAGCCACCGCCCGCCACCATCGCCGCGATCTTCGCCAGACCGCGCGCGGTCGAGTGGGTATTCGCCGAGGGCGTCTCGCCCATGCGGACCTCGCGCGAGTTGAAGGCGTCGAACCCCATGCTCTTGAAGCCGGTGAAGGGCGGGGCGGCCTTGCCGGAGGTTCCTCCGCGGGCGCCGCTCAGGATCCGGATGAGGCGGCCGACGAGCCGGAAGAAGTTCGGCTCGATCTTCCGACCGAGGAAGCGAGGCACGAGACTCTGGAGGAACGTCCAGAGGAAGCCCAGCACGATCACCGGGGACACGCGCGGCAGCTCCGCTTCACGCAGACCGACGTAGGCATCCGTCTCGAGCGGCTCGCTCACTTCTTCGCGCAGGTACTCCCCGATCGTACGGCCGGAGGGGTCGATCCGGCGGAAGACCTCGTTCGCGATCCAGCCGCGCGTGATCGCGTGATATTCGCGCCGGGTGTCGTCGCGCTTCGGGAAGCGGACCGGGTGGGGCTCGATCACGCTGCCGATCTGGTTCTTCTTGATGTTCTCGGTCAGCAGACTCTCAGGATCGATCGGCACATCGAACCCGGCCATGCCGCCTTCGTGGCGCATGAGGTCCGCGACGGTCAGGTCCTGCTTGCCGTTCTGCGCGAACTCGGGCCAGTAGTCGGCGATCTTCTTCTTGTAGTCGAGCAGTCCCTTGCCGTGGAGCGACGCCAGCGCGATCGCCTCCATGCTCTTGCCGCTACTGAACACGTTCACGAGGGTGTCCGCGCCGAACGCGTCGTCGCCGATCGCCGTGGCCCAGAGGTCGACGACCTTCTCGCCGCGGTGGTAGACGCAAAGCTGCGTGTTCCGCTCGCGGTAGGTGTTCATGTTGCGCTCGTAGAGGTCGCGCACGGACTCGAAGCCGGGGGCGACGCTGCCTTCGATTCGGAGATTGGGGCTGGGGCTCATCGGGTGGGTCCGTCCGTCCAGGGGTTCTAGGGTCCGCGGGAGCCTAGCCAATTGGGAGTCCCCCCAGCTCTGCTGGGGAGGCCTCCAGAGTTTGACAGTTCCTGAAATCGACGAGACTCCCTCCCGTGAGCCGCTCAAAGCCACACAGGAGAGAGCCTCTTGTCGAAGTACAAAACCCTACAGCACACCGAATGGGAGTGCCTTTATCACATCGTCTTCATCCCGAAGTACCGCCGCAAGGTGCTTTACGGGCAGCTTCGGAAGCATCTTGGAGAGATCTTCCGTCGTCTGGCAAGACAGAAGGAGTGCGAGATTCTGGAAGGGCACTTGATGCCCGACCACGTGCACATCCTGATTTCGA
>Ga0209992_10000604_pt1 | contig 46696 bp, 36 predicted proteins | sample 2SBtaG_2_FD_182564 | JGI IMG/M metagenome (GOLD analysis project Ga0209992, IMG submission 182564) | Deep subsurface microbial communities from Kolumbo volcano to uncover new lineages of life (NeLLi) - 2SBTROV12_ACTIVE470 metaG (SPAdes)... | ecosystem: Environmental > Aquatic > Marine >... | reverse complement strand
GACCGCGTGTCGGAGACCCGGCCGATCTTCGTGTACCACGCAAGCGGGCATCTCGCGACGATCAACACGCCGATGATGGAGCGGTCGGAGATCACCGAGCACACGCCGACCCCCGGGGTGGCGGGCGACGGCGATGGGGTTCCCAATGGGGAGCTCCACGAGCCGGCCGCAATGATGCTGGCTGGGGACGCCTTCGCCGAGATCGGACGGGCCATCGGGACGACCGATGCGAAGTGGAACTACGCCTACGAGGCACGCAACGCCGGTCACACGACGGTCACCGACCTGGGGACGTCCAATCTGGCGAACCCCGAGACGCTGCAGGACTGGCGAGCCGTCACGGCGGACCCGCTGTATCCGGCCCGGGCGATGGTGGCTGTGAGCAACGCATTCGGTGGCCCGACCGATCCCGTCGTCATGGCCGAGCTCGGTGTGCAGCTGAAGGGTGAGCAGACGTCCAAGCTGCGACACGGGATCGTCAAGCTGGTGTTGGACGGTTCGATCCAGGGATTCAGCGCTCGCATTTCGTGGCCGCATTACTACGACGCACCCGAGGGTCACATCGGAAACGGCCTGTGGCTGATCCCGCCCGAGTCGATGGCCGATCTGGTGAGCGTGTACCACCAGGCCGGTCTGACCGTTCACTGCCATTGCAACGGTGACGAGGCGACGGAGGTGTTCGTCGATGCGGTCGAGCAGGCGCTCGAGCGGCAGCCCCGGTGGGACCACCGCCACACGGTGCAGCACTGCCAGATGACGACGCCGTCGCAGTACCGCCGGATGGCGGCGCTCGGGATGCACGCCAACATCTTCAGCAACCACATCTTCTATTGGGGCGATCAGCACCGGGACATCACGATCGGGCCGGAGCGGGCGGCCCGAATGGACGCGTGCGCGACGGCGCTGCGGGAGGGCGTTCCCTTCTCGATCCACAGCGACACGCCTGTGACGCCGATGGGCCATCTGCACACCGCGTGGTGCGCTGTGAATCGTCTGACGGCGACCGGCGAGGTGCTGGGTCCCGAAGAGCGCATTCCGGTGGAGGCGGCGCTGGAGGCGTGCACGTTGGGTGCGGCCCGCCAGATCAAGCTCGACCACGACATCGGCTCGCTCGAGGCGGGCAAGCTGGCCGACGTCGCCGTGCTGGAGGACGACCCGCTCGAGATCGACCCCCTGACCCTCAAAGACATCGGCGTCTGGGGCACGATCCTCGGCGGCGCCCTCCACCCCGCCTCCACCACCTAGCGTGGTTTGGCGTGGTCTGGGGTCAGACACGGGTCTGACCCCTACTGGACGCTGTCGGTCACGACGTCTCGCGCGGAGCGTGGTATCGCCTGCTGGCATGCGGTTTGAGCCCACCTGGGGTCGGACACGTGTCTGACCCCTAGTGCGCGCTGTCGGTGGTCAGGCGGGGATGGCGCGTGCGCTGTGGATGGTTGCGATGAGCCAATCGGCGACGGTGTGGCGATCGAGGGTGCGGTCGAGTGTTGCCAGTGCGTCGCTGACCGGCTCCGCCCCGATCCGCTCGATCCGCGACCGATACAGCGAGCCCGCCAGCTCCGGCCCGAACTCCGGATGGCCCTGGACGCACAGGACGTGGTCATCCACCGTGTACCCCGCCACCTTGCAGCGCTCGCTCGACGCGAAGAGTTCGGCACCGGCGGGTAGCTCCAGCACCTGGTCCTGATGGCTCGCGATGAGCCGGTACCGCTCCGGCATGTCTGGCACCCACGCCGGCTGAGCACGAACCTCGTAGTCGATCGCCCCGATGTTCCAGCCGCCCGAGAACTTCTCCACAGGCGCGCCCATGATCCGGCCGATCATCTGATGTCCGAAGCACACGCCCGCGAGGGGAGTGCGGCGATCGAGGGCTTCGGCGGTCCACGACTCGAGTCGGCCGATCCAGGCGTCGTCGTCGTACACCGACTGGCGCGACCCGGGGATCACCCAGCCGTCGTGGCTCGCGTGATCCGGAAGTTCGTCGGCCCGGCCGTCGATGCAGGTGATGACAGTGTTCGCTCGGTCGAGCACGGTGCCGAACAGCAGGTCGTAGTCACCGTCGATGCTGCGGTGCGGCTCGTCGATCGAGTCGAGGAGCAGGACACCGATCCGCACAGGTTCGTCACCGGCCGAGTCCGGCCGCGCCTGCGATGTCATGGACGTCACTGTAACGGCGACCCCGGTAGGGTCGACCATCTCGCGGGTGTCGCAGGAGGGGGACGAATCGGGATGAAGGTGCGCTTCGGTTTCACATGTCGCGGAACCGCAGACATCGCGCTCGAGGACTACGACTCCCTCCTCGGCGACCTCGAACGCCTCGGGTTCGACTCGATCTGGCTCCCCGAGACGATGCTCACCGGCAGCTTCGACCCGATCGTCGGTCTCACCCATGCAGCGGCGGTCACCGAGAAGCTGAAGATCGGCACCCACCTCATCGTCCCCGGTCGGAGCCCGGTACGGCTGGCGCGCGAACTCGCCACCATGGATCGCCTGTCGGGAGGTCGGCTGCTCGTCACAGCGGTTCTCGGTCTACCCGATGACGACGAAGTCGCTGCGCAGGCGGTGGAGAAGAGCCAGCGGGGCTCGATGCTCGAAGAGGTGGTGGAGCTGATGCGTCGCCTGTGGGCCGGGGAGACCGTGACCCATGCCGGGCAGCACTACACGCTGATCGACGCCCGCATCGATCCGCTTCCGGTCCAGCAGCCGATCGAGATCTGGCTGGGCGGGCAGCTCCCCGGCGCGCTCCGGCGGGCGGGGCGAATGGCGGACGGATACCTGCCTGGCCTCTGCGCGCCTGCCGAAGCCGCCGAGAACCGGCGACAGGTCGAGGAGGCGGCGGCCGCCGCAGGCAGGGCGATGGATCCCGAGCACTACGGCGTCAACCTGTCCTATCACCGCGGGCCCCTTCCCGATGCGGCTGTCGAGGGTTTGCGTCGCCGGCGTCCCGACCTCGACCCCAAGTTGGTGGTACCCACATCGCCCGAAGCGCTCGACGACATCGTCGATCAGTGGCTCGAAGCGGGCTTCTCCAAGTTTCTCCTCCGTCCTCTCGTCGCTCCCGACGACTGGACCAAGGAGCTCGAAACGCTGGCCGATGACGTCCTTCACAAGCAGACCCGATGAGCGCCACGGCAGCGGATCCACGGACCCTGTGGGAGGCCGTCGAGCGATATCACCAGCTCTGTTACTGGGCGCCCGAGGTCCGCGAGACAGGAGCCGCCGCCGGGTTGAAGGGCTTCTGGATGAACTACTTCGCGACCCGGGTTGCGCCGATCGGCGCCGTGCCCGCCGAAGTCGCCGAGTCGCTGGTCTTCTACTACTCACCCGCCCGGGTGAGCCGGGCCATCCCCGACGCCTGGAGGTTCGCGACGCCCGAAGCCGTCGTGGCCGCGCGCTACGAAGGGATCGACGCTGCGCTCCGTCGCGAACTCGGCGATGTGATCGACGCCCCTGAGATCGACGCTGCGTTGACCGTCGTGCGCGCAGCGGTCGACGCGGTTGACACGATGGGCTTCACCCTCGCTGCGGGTTGGCGATCGCTCGAGTGGCCACACGCTCCCCATCTCGCGCTCTGGCATGGCTGCACGGTGCTGCGCGAAGTGCGCTCCGGCGCCCATCTGGTCGCGCTGCGGGCCGAGGGGCTCGACGGCTGCGAGTCGGTGGTGTCCCAGGTGGCCGTCGACCAAGCGCCGCGCGAATGGATCGAAGACGAGGCCGGTTGGACGCCCGACGAGGCGGCCGCCGCGACCGAGCGGCTCCGGGAGCGGGGCTGGATCGACGACGCAGGGCGAGCCACCGAAGCGGGTCGCGCTGGCCGGGCCGGAGTGGAGGCCGCGACCGACCGGCTCGACTCGCGGCACTGGCAGGCGGTCGGCGCCGACGCATGCGGCCGCCTGCTCGACGCGCTCGCTCCGATCAACCGCATCCTGCCCAAAGATGATCAGCTCGACTGGCGAGAGCTGTACGACCCCAATCCCTGAGCCCGTCCTCACTCCGGTGCGAGGACGCGAAGTGCGATCGCGTCGCGCAGACGCAGCTCGGCGGTTGCCCACCGATCACCCGTGTCACCGGGTGAGAAGGCTCGGAGGGTGCTGTCGCCCCGATACGTGTGGAACAGCGTGGTCCCGTCCTCGTCCCACGCCAGCAGCCCGGCACCGCCACCGATCACCGGACGCGTCGTGGTGAAGTGGCGCAGGCCCTCACCGTCGATGACGACGAGGGCCACCCGGTCGCCTTGCCGCGTGTCGACGAAGGTCGCGACGTAGCCCGTGATTGGCGCGTAGGCGGCGGCGATCGGGTCGGCCAAAGCGTACAGGTCGAGGTCGATGTGGCGGATCTCGGGGGCGTCGATGGTGGCGCCGGTGTCGAACTGCGTCAGGGTCAGCGCGCACCCTCCGAGGGGGCATGGCGCCGCCTCGAGTGTCCATTGGTCATCGGACGCCACGACCAAGCTGCCGTCGGGAGGCACGGTGACCGCTGGGGCTCGCTGACGCCAGGCGACCGCTGCCGGGACTGCGGCATCGATGCTCGGGAAGAAGTCGTCCAGGTCGTCGAGCCGGTGACGGGTCACGACTCCTGAGGCGAGGTCGACCACGTCGATGGCGTGGTGCCGCAGGATGGCGAGCCGCGACCCTGTGGCAACCGCCGATGGCCGACCCGGCCATGCGGCCGGGTCGGGCACGGGAAGAGGCGGGAGTGATGTGGGTGGCGGCGGCTCCGCGTCGAGGGCCTCGGCCACCCGCGACCTGTTGGCGCTCGGCGCGGCCTCCGAGACGATCGCCGGCACGATCGGGATAGCGACGAAGGCCAGCACCACCAGCGCGAGTCCGAGCCATGTCCCGGCGGCGGGCCGCCGCTCGACCTGGTCGGTGGTGCTTGCGCGCACCCAACCAGCCAACCACGTCCGCGGCGGCGTGGCGATGCGTCGGTGAATCGGGACTCGAAGGGGGCAAGCCCATCGCGCCCCACGAACCGATCAGCCGTCGACCAGGAAACCCGTGTTGGGTCGGGGAAGCGCCACCCACGTTCGGCCAGGGGTGAGACCGACCAGATCGCCGTCGGCGTCGCGATACTCGGTGATTGCTTCGACGGTTGGACGTGCCCAGGTGGCCCGGATCATCTTGCCGTCGGTGAGAACCCAGGCGTCGCCGGTTCCGACGACCCGGACCTCGGGCGATCCGGCGAACGCGACGCTCGAGCCGTAGCTCGCGAATTGGACGATGACGTTCTCGAAAGCGATACGGACGCCGTCCGAGTCGACGTGGGCCGAGCCCTGCTGGGTGCGAGCCCACCCCTGGAGCTCCTCGTCCCAGCGGAAATCCACCCGGTAGCCGCCGTAGTCGATGCGAACGATGTCGACGTCCTCCGCCGTATCGGGGAGCGCCTCGCCTTCCTCGCGGTAGGTGAAGAGCTGCGGCGGTGTTCCGCCCTCGTCGCCCGCCGCCTCTCGAACCGCGCCGATGGAGGTGAGCAGGTTGTGCGGCGCTTCTTTGCCGCCGCCGCGGTAGAAGGTCGGGCGGCCGACGTTGGCGTCGCTGACCAGGATCATGTCGACGCTGCGGAGCAGGTTGAGCACGGTCGGGTTGCCGCCGGAGTTGACGAAGATCGGCGTGTTCAGGTTCTCGAGAAGATCGAAGTCACCGGTCCGTGCCGACCGAATCGGGCCGACCGGGTCCACCTCTTGGCTGTGGAACAAAGCGGCGAACCGGGTGATGTTGCCTTCGACGAGTTCCTCGAACACGACATCGGCTTGGTTGATCCCGCGTTGTGGTCGCGCTCGCTGATGGTTGTCCATCTTGAGGACGATCGCGGGGTGGGTGAGCTCATCATCGACCTCGATGCCCGTGAACTGGGCGACCGGCGCAGGGGGGACTGTCGTGGTCGTGGCGACTGTCGTGCTGGTGGAGGTCGTGGTGGGCGCAACCGTTTCGGGTACCGCCGTAGTCGGTGGCGCCGTTGTGGGAGCGAGCGTGGTCGTGGGACCCGGAGCGGTCGCGGCAGAAGTCGAACCACCGCTGCAGCCAGCGGTCAGAAGTCCGGTCAACGCGAGCGCGAGACCAGCAACGATCGATGCCGTCGACGGGCGACGTGAAGGCAACCTGAATTCTCCTGAGACGAGGGGGAAGGAGATGGGCCGTACCGACGGCCGACCTGCGATGATACGCCGTGCGACCGCGGGCACCTCGGCACCCATGACCCCTCCCGTTCCTGTCGGCCAGTACCGTCGCCGCCATGAGGAGTGGCTTCGTCGGCGAAGTACTGAGCGAACTGCTCGCGTCGGGAACGCTCGACCGGAGAGCGTCGATCCTCGCGGTTGCCGGCGGAACCGCCGAGCGCGACCTCTTCGCTGAGTGGGGCTTCACCGACGTCACGATCACAAACCTCGACGATGTCCAGGCCGCGCCACATCTGGAACCATTCGCTTGGGCGCACGAGGATGCCCAGGACCTGTCCTATGGGGATCGATCGTTCGATTGGGTCGTGGTGGTCGACGGGCTGCATCACTGCACGTCGCCGCACCGGGCCCTCACCGAGATGTATCGGGTCTGTCGGATCGGCGTCGTGGCGGTCGAGGCGCGCGATTCGCTGTTGATGCGCGTCGCGGTTCGGTTCGGGATCAGCGAGCGGTACGAAACCGAAGCCGTCCGGCACCAGGGGGGACGGTCGGGAGGTCTCGAGAACGGGCCGGTTCCCAACCACATCTATCGTTGGACCGAATCGGAGTTCCGCAAGACTATTCGTAGCTGTGATCCCACCGGCGAGCACAGCTTCACGTTCCGTCACGGGCTCAACCTTCCCCACGAAACGGCCGCGCTCCGGCCATCAGGTCGGCGGGCACGGGTCCTGAAGCTGGTCGAACCGGTGATGCGGTTCGTCACTTGGGTCGCCCCGCGGCAACGCAACTCACTGGCGATGATTGCCGAGCGTCCCGCAGCGACCTGGCCGTGGCTCGAAGAACGCGACGGCGGCCTGGGGATGCGCGGCTGATTCGCCGGTCTTGCGGCGGCCCGAAGCGGACCCGGCTACGCCACCCGAAATGCCCGGGCGAGGTCGTGTAGACAAAGGGCCATCGGTTGCTGAGTGGACACGAGGGGGACCTGCCATGTTGACCGGAGAGCAGTACAAGAAGTCGCTCGACGACGGACGCCTCACCTACTTCGAGGGCGAGCGGGTCGAGGACCTCCCGTCCCATCCGATCCTGGGATCCACGGCGCAGTCCACCGCGGCCGGGTACGACACGTTCTACGACCCCGACCCAGCGGCCCTGTCGCCGCTGATGGTTGTGCCGTCGTCGGCGGAGGAGTTGCGTGAGATGATCCCGGTGCTCCATCAGGCCGGGATGATGGCCCACGTCACCTACACGTCGATCCAGACGTTGAAGACGGCGGCGGGCCGCATGGTGGACACCAAGCCCGACTACATCGAGCGGATGGACGCCTTCATCGACGAAGCGCAGCGCAACGACGTCCGGATCACGCAGTGCATCACCGACGCCAAGGGCGACCGCTCGCGACCGCCGGCCAAACAGGACGACCTCGACAGCTACGTGCGTGTCGTCGACCGGCAGCGCGACGGGGTGGTGATCCGTGGCGCGAAGCTGCACATCACCGGTGCGTCCTTCGGTCACGAGCTGCTCACCATTCCCACCAAGGCGATGAAGAGCGGCGAGGAGGACTGGTCCATCGGTTGCATGGTCCCGGTGAACGCCGAGGGCGTGAAGATCATCAACACGACCTACGCACCGCGTCACGAGGACGCCCGGGCCTTTCCGGTGTCTGCGGAGAATCACTACCCGGAGGGGTTCGTCATCTTCGACGATGTGTTCGTGCCGCACGAGCGGGTCTTTCTCGACGGCGAAACTCACTACGCGGCGGTGTTCGCACACAGCCTCGGTCTGTGGGAGCGCCTTGGCGGGCTTTCGGCCTTCGTGGAGGAGGCCGACGAGTTGGTGGGTCTGGCACAGCTCGTCGCCGAAGCCAACGGCACCGCGGGGATCGCGCATGTCAAGGAGAAGATCAGCGAGATGATCATCCACGCCACGCTGATCCGCGCCACGCTCGAGGCCGCGATCGACAACTGCAACATCGGCCCCGAGGGTGCGGCGTTCCCCAACGAGCTCTACACCAACGCCGGCAAGTTCCACGCTGCGGCCAACTACAACCACATCGTTCGTCACCTGCACGACATCGCCGGCGGCGCCGTGCTGACGGCCCCCGTTCCAGCAGACTTCGAGAACGAGGAAGTCGGTGATCTGGCCAAGAAGTACATGTCGACCGGTCACGAGGTCGACGGCGAGTACCGCGCCCGGCTCATGCACACGATCCGCGACCTCACCGCCGACGCGTACGGCGGCTGGAAGTTCGTCACCAACCTGCAGGCGGGCGGTGGTCTGTATGCCCAGCGCATCGTGACTCGCCGGCACTACGACCTCGATGCCGCGAAGCAGAAGGCTCTCGCGGCCGCGGGGCTCGCCGAACCCGAGCACTAGCCCCAGCCGCCCAAAATAGGTTCCAGGAGCGCTCCTGGAACCTATTTGACTACATAGAGTGGGGACTTGCCACGGAGAGTGAGTGATTCTACTCTGGGTTGAATGTCCCGGCGCGCGATGTGGTGGTTGGTGGTCATCGGCGCCCTCGCGCTCATGGTCGGCCCGGCGGCCGGAACCGTCTTCGAGAACGCTGCTGACTCGGCCTGGCGACTCAACTCCACCGGCGAAGCGCGCGTCGTTGCGTCCACGGCCACCCATGTCTATGTGGGCGGTGACTTCGCCACGATCGACGATGGCGTTGGTGGTGCGCCCGTCGGCCAGTCGTTCTTGGCTGCGTTCGATCAGGCGACCGGTGACTACGACGCCGCGTTCGCCCCACAACTCAACGGGGTCGTCCATGCACTGGCCACGACCCTGGATGGAACCCGCCTCTTCGTCGGCGGCTCGTTCTCCATGGTCAACGGAGTGGCGTTCGACGGTCTGGCCGAGCTCGATCCCGCCACCGGCGCGACGATCTCCCTGATCGAGGCCGGTACCGCGGGCACGGTGTATGACCTCCACGTCGAGGGCAACTGGCTCTACGTCGTGGGCAACCTGACCTGGGTGGGGGCTGTCCAGGTGTCGGGCGCGGGCCGCGTGGATCTCACCACCGGGCTCGCCGACCCGGCCTGGACGCCCACCCTCACGTCAGGCTCGGTTCGAGCGGTGACGGCCACCGCAGGTGGTGGCCCCGTGTACTTGGGGGGCTTCTTCAACGCGGTGAACGGCTCGAGCACGGATGCGAAGCTCGTCGCGGTCGACGACATGTCCGGGGCCACCGATCCATTCTTCGATCCGGGCCACGCCGAGGAGGTCTTCGACCTCGCCTTGACGGTCGACAAGCTCTACATCGCGCACGGCGGCCCGGGCGGTCGAGGTGACATCCGAGACCCACGGTCGGGCACCCTGCTGCGCAGCCACATGACCGACGGCGATGTGCAGGCGGTCGAGGTCAGCGGCTCGCACGTGTACTTCGGTCACCACGGCGAAATCGTGAACGGCGCGCCACAGGCCTGGGTCTTCGCAGTCGATCGGGCGAGCGACGACGTCGATCCAGCGTTCGCACCGGTCCTGACCTGTACCGCCGGAGTGGGTGTGTGGGCTGTGCACGATGCAGGCGGCCATCTCTGGGTGGGCGGCGGCATCACGTCGGCGAGCCCCGTCGATGGCCGGGGTGTCGTCCGACTGCCCGCCGCCGACCCGCAGCCGACGGATGTCACTGCGCCGACCGCGCCCTCCGGGCTCAATGCGCCGATCGTCGGCGACCAACTCGTCCAGCTGAACTGGAGCCCGAGCCTCGACGACTCGGGTTCGGTCTACTACCGGGTGTGGCGGGACGGCGCTCTCGTGGGAACCGCGCCCGATACCCAGTTCCTCGATATGACGGTGGCCGCCGCCACCACGGTCAGCTACGTGGTCGAGGTCGTCGACGCGGCCCAGAACGCAACCTCCAGCTCCCCTCTCCCCGTGACGACGCTTCCGACGCTGTCGGAGCTGGTCGCCTTCGACCTCGGGCACACCTGGTCCTATCTCGACAACGCCGTGGCTCCGGTCGGTTGGACCCAACCCGGCTTCAACGATGCGCCCTGGGAGTCCGGCCCGGCCCAACTCGGACGCGGCGATGGCGACGAAGCGACCGTCGTCGACCACCCGGCGCAGCCCAGCGTCACCGTCTACCTGCGAACCGAGTTCGTGATCCCGGCGGGCACGACTGCGATCACGGCGACGTTCGACTATCTCCGCGACGACGGAGTCGTAGTGCGGGTCAACGGCACCGAAGTGCTGCGCGACAACCTCCCGCAGGGTCCCATCGATGAGACCACGCGCGCTCTCACGTGGATCAGTGCCGAGGAGAACACCGTCATCTCCACGGCGATCGACGCCTCGACTTTCGTCGAAGGAACCAACGCCGTCACCGTCGAGCTGCACAACGTGTCGCACGGCAGCGATCTCTCGTTCGATGCAGCCCTCCGACTCGGGGTGTCGACAGACACCGTTCCGCCAACCGTGCCGGGCGCGCTTCAAGCCGACGACATCGCCTCGACCACTGTCGACCTCTCCTGGACCGCATCCACTGACGATGTGGCCGTCGTGGGCTACGACGTCCTCCGCGACGGCATCGTGGTGGGAACGACTCCGGTCGCAGCGTTCCAGGACTCGTCGCTCTCCCCCTCGACCGCGTACGCCTACGAAGTGCGCGCACGCGACGCGGTGGGGAACACCTCAGGTCTCACTGCGCCTCTGTTGGTCACCACCGACGACCCGGTTCCGGACGTGACGCCGCCCTTGACACCGACGGGCGTCGCTGCACCGATCGTGACGCAGACCTCGATCGTGCTCACCTGGAGCGCGTCCGTGGACGACGTCGGAGTGGCGGGCTACGAAGTCTGGCGCGACGGGGTGCTGGTTGGAACGGTCACCGGGAACACGCACGTCGACAACGGCCTCACACCCTCGACGTCGTTCGACTACGTGGTCGTGGCCTACGACGCCGTAGGCAATCGCTCTGGCGACTCCGCTGTTCTCTCGGTGGTGACCGCGGATCCCGAGCCGCAGGTCGTGGAGGTTCTGCCGTTCGGTTCGACCTGGTCCTACCTCGATACGGGGAGCTACCCGGGGTCGACCTGGACGCTCTCCTCCTTCGATGACGCCGGGTGGCCGAGCGGCCCGGCGGAGTTGGGCGTGAACGACGGAGGTGAGGTGACGGTCGTCGCCCCCCGTCCCACCGTCTGGATGCGCTCGACCTTCACCGTGGCCGATCCGGCGGCCATCGAGGCCTTCGACCTCGAGCTCGTCGCCGATGACGGGGCCGTCGTGTTCGTGAACGGAATCGAGGTGATCCGGGACAACGTCGGGCCGGGCCCGGTCGACGGATCGACCGCGGCGCTCTCGTATCGCTGGGGAGCTGCCGAAACGGTCGTGCGGACTTTCGCTGTTCCGCCTGGCGTTCTGACCGGGGGGACCAACACGATCGCGGTCGCCGTGATCAATGCACCGGGCAGCTCCGACATGTCATTCGACCTGCGGGCCGAGCTGCTCGTCGGTGTCGGCGGCGCGCCGGACGTGATGCCGCCCAGCCAGCCCGCGGGGCTCGTCGCGACCAACGTCTCATCGACCTCGCTCCAGCTGAGTTGGGTCGCCTCGACAGACGACATCGCGGTCGCCGGCTACGACGTGTTCCGCGACGGAGTCTTTCTCGCCACGGTGACCGGCACCGTGCTGGCCGACAGCGGGCTCGTGGCGGACACGTCCTACAGCTACGAAGTCGAGGCGTTCGATGCCGCCGGGAATCGCTCGACGCGTTCGGCTCCCCTCGTCGTGACCACTGCCTCGGCGCCGCCGGTGGAGAGCGATCTGCTTCCCATGGGGAGTACGTGGCGCTACCTCGACACCGGTGCCTACCCGGGCGCATCGTGGGTCCAACCGTCGTTCGTCGATGGCTCGTGGGCGCAGGGTGCTGCTCCACTGGCGGCGGTCGACCCGGGGGTGACAGCTCTCACCAATCAACCGACGGTGTGGCTCCGCTCGACCGTGAACGTCGCAGACAGCAGTGCGGTCGTGGCACTCGAAGCCGACGTGCGGGCCGACGACGGCGTGGTCGTGTTCATCAACGGGGTCGAGGTGCTGCGCGACAACGTCGGCGCAGGGCCGGTCGACGGATCGACGCCCGCCTCGTCGTACCGATGGGGGAGCGTCGAAACAGAGGTGCGTACGTTCGTTCTGCCCGTGGGCGACCTCGTCGACGGGGACAACGTCATCGCCGCTGCGCTCGTCAACGGAAACGGCAGCTCGGATTCGTCGTTCGATCTGGCGCTCCGTCAGTTCGTGCAGAACTGATCCGGCGGGCGCTCAGCGTCACCTCTGCATCTCATCGGCGACCGCCGTGGCACGCCCGGACTGAGTGCGCCGCAATCCCTCGACCACACCGTCACGGTTGGCGGCCGCCTGGTTCTGGCTGAGCTTGAACGATCCCTCGAGGCGGGTCACGCGTATCCGGAAACCCACGACCCCGGCCACCTTGGCAGCGACGAAGTCGTCGGGGGCGTCGCTGACGGCCCATGGCTGATCGTTCGACGCTTCGTGGTGGTCGGTCAGCATGCTCACGATCGCGAGCTTCTCGTCGTGCTCGTTGATCCATTCGAGCGTGCCGTGTGCCTGGACGTGGACGTAGTTCCAGGTGGGGACGACCCGCCCGTCTGTCGCCTTCGACGGATACCACGTGGGGCTCACGTAGGAGTGTGGTCCGGTCGCGATGGCGAGTGCGGTGGGTCCGGGGTTCTCGCGGCCTTGGGGATTCGCGGCCGAGACGTGTCCCACCAGCACCGGCTCCTCGGCCGACCCGGCGATCAGCACGGGCACGAACGTCGCGCGCATTCCTTCGGGGCCGGTGGTGACCAGGGTGATGGCGCCGAGATCCTGGATGACATCGAGTAGTACCTCGGGTCGGGTCTCGCGAAAGTGCGGAGGGCTGTACACGGTGAGCGACGGTAACGGCCGGCGTCGCAGGCGCGGCGGGAATATTCGGCGCAGACTCAAGAGCCGTGCGACGGGGAAGCGGGCCGCATTGTGGAGGGTTTCCCGCACGTGAATCTCACCCGTTGGAGCGCGCCCGCAGCCGCACTCGTCCTGTTCGTCGCCGCGTGTTCTGACAGCGACAGCGTGGCGCAACCGGGAGCGGATACAGCGGTCGAGGCCCCGGAGGCGACAGCGGCACCAGCGATCGACGATGTCCGAGTCGCTGCGCCGCCACCGACGCTGGCGCCGACGACCGTGCCCAGCGCGGCGGTGACGCGGGTCGAACGGCCCGATGTCGAGCCGCGGCTCCTCGTGAGCGGGCCCGGACTCAACGACGAAGGCGGGGTGGAGGCTCTCTCGCCAGGCGAACTCGAAGACGGGCTCCTCGTGTTCGTGGAGGAGGTGCCAGGAGCGCTCGCAGGAAACACGGTCACGGTCACCGACGATCGCTTCGAGGTCGTTCGGGTTCTCGAAACCGCCGAGACACCCTTCGTCGATCCCACCGGCTGGCCCAACACGGCGATCATCCGGCAAAGCGAGGGCTTTCTGGTGTTCGACGCCCAAACCGGCACGCTCACCCCGATCGCGCCGCGCGGCGACGGTGACCTCTGGATTCTCGAGCTGCCTGCGGGGCGTCGGTATGCACCTGTCCTGGAGGTCGGCGGCCCCAACGCCACCTACGTCTTGGATTTGATGGAGCATACGTTGATCCCAACGCCGGGGTCCGTTCGCATGGGGCCGCCGGTCTTCTCCCCGGACGGGCAGTGGATCGTGGTGGTCCCCGACATCGAGCGGGGCGGCGCGACGGCCCTCGAGATCGTGCGTCCCTACTCGCCGACGGACACCGCACTGCGAATCGAGGCCATGCCAGGTGAGTTCCTGAGCGACTGGTTCTACGACCCCGACGGTGATCTCTGGGTCACGTCGAGGCCGGCGGGTGCGACAGCGCTCCGCCTGGTGCACCATGTCGACCTCGAATCGCACGAAGCGTCCACCTGGTATGAGTGGAACGCCGACACCGGCTACCGCCTCGTGGCGGTGGCGCAGGATCGGCACGTGATCGAGGACTTCTCCACCCGCGACCAGTACGTCGTGGATGTCGCGGGCGACGTGATCGCCCGGGTCGCATCGCCGCCCGAAGATCCCCGGCTCTTCGGCCAGACCGCCGCCTACATCGACGAGAACGCGGTGATTCTGGTGGATCTGTCGACCGGTGAGATCTCCGACTGGCTGGCCATCGGGAGCCCCACGCCCTCCGAAGTCGATTTCGCGGACGTGGGCCAGTACTGGATCGCCGACGGGTACGCGACGGGTGAGATCGGTCTGTTCCGTCTCGACTTCGAGCGTCAGTCACTCATCGACCACAGGGCAGCGGTCGCCGATCTGCCCGAGGGCGTTCACTTCTTTTCGTTCGACCCGACTCGGTTCGACGATGACGGGTCCTCGCTCGTCGCCTACGAGAGCGACACGCAGAGCTGGATCGTTCACCTGACGTCAGACGATCGCACCTCCATCTTGGAGCTTCCCGCGGGGCACCGTTCGATCGACGTCACCTTGTCGCCGACGGGCGATCGGGCGATCGTGCTGTCCGGCGAACGCACCGCCGAGCGGAGGGAGTCGGTGGCCGCGATGATCGACCTCGCCACCATGTCGCGAGAGACCTTCGACGATCGGCTGACGGGTCAGCGTCTCGCAGTATGGCTGGTTTCGCGAGCGGGTTAGCCGCCGCGCAGGGCGACGTCGGCCGCGATGTCCGTCGCCAGCAGGACCATGACGAGCACCCCGACCAGGACGAGGAAGCCGAACCCCCACGTGGTCAGCAGGCGCAGCAGGGCCAAGAGCATTGCTACAGACAGTAGTGGTGATCACGGAGAGTGGTCAAATTGGGCGCTCGTCAGTCCGGAGCGCTGCAGGCCGAGTCGAGGTCGTCGATGTCGGGCTCGATCTCGGTGTCGAACGCGATCTGGACGGCGGCCCGAACCTCGGGGATCGGCGCTGAGCCTCGCTTCCATTCGGGTGGGATGAAGTTGAGGGTGAGGATGCGGCTGGTGTCGAGCCGCGCCGCGACCTCGAGCATCTCGGGAAGCCGGTCGAGGGGGATGTCGGTCATGAGGTGGTCCGAGATGATGTTGGTCAGGTCGGTGTAGTTGGCCAACACGCTGCGGACGCCGACCTGATCGACCAGCGCACCGATCACGCAGCGTTGACGGCTCATCCGGTGGTAGTCGCTGCTCGTGGTTCTCGCGCGCATGTACGCGAGGGCGGTCAGGCCGTCGAAGTGATGATCTCCCGGCCGAACGTCGATGAGCAGACGCGGCCCGCCTGGGGTGATCGGCTTGATGTTGTCGTCGATCCACTCCGTGACGTAAAGGTCGATTCCCCCGAAGAGGTCGATGGCTTCGACGACGCCTTGCATGTCCACGAGCGCGTAGTAGTGAATCGGGACGCCAAGAAGTTGGGCGACAGCGTCTTTGATCGACGCGGCGCCCGGGTTGTCGGTGTCTGGCCACAGGTGCGGATACCGAAGCCCCAGGTTCCACAGTTCGTTGGCGATCCCGACGAACCCATCGGGGAAGCGCTCCGCTGCCGGCGTGCCCGCCGGGTACTGCAGCTTTTGCCAGTTGCGGGGAATCGAGAACGCGACCGCGTCACCGCTGGCGACGTGGATCGACAGGGCGATGATCGTGTCGGTGCGCACGCCCGACCGGTCGAAGCCGCCGTCGCCGCCGAGAAGCAGAATCGTCAACCGCTCGTCGCCATCCCAGGTGGGGATGGTCGTCGTGGGTGCGGCAGTGGTCGGTGCAGCGGTGGTCGGGATGGGCGTGGTCGCGGTGGACGTGGTGGGCGCCGTGGCCGCCGGGCTCGCCGGGGCCTCGGTGGTGGCCGGCACCGGCGTCGTCGGCAGCGGGGTCGGCCGAGCTGCGACCGTCTCGGTCGCATCGAACACGGTGTGCAACACGTCGAGCTGTGCCGACGCGTAGCGGATCATGACGAGGTGAGGCGCGGCGGTCACGGCGGCGAGGGCGAGAAGCGCCAACACATGCCACACGCCGCGTCGCGATGCCGGGAGCGACGACCTGCGACGGCGATAGGCGTCGACACCGATCAGGATTCTCAGAGCGAGAGCGAGGATGCTGCCGACGATCGCGGCTCGGAGCCAGGTCGGCTGCACGGTCCAGGAGACGCGTTCGATGCTGCGCTGTTCGAGAACCCACCACACGGCGACGAGCAGCACGAACAGCACGCTGCCGCCGATGATCGCTCCCCGCCTCCGTTGGCCACTGACGATGTGGCCGAGGCCCGGCCAGATCACCGAGCCGGCCGCGGCCGCGAGGGGCCCACTGCCCGGCCCTGGATCGGGGCGGAGGGTCAGCTCGTAGAGCGCGCCGCTGACGAGCTCGTCGCTGTCTCCACCTGGCTCTTCCTCGTTGCCCATCGTTGTCTCAGACGACCCTTGTCCGTCTCACGTTCCCACACCGATGTTGCGATTCCGTGACGGGGTGGATCGACCGAGGCCTGTAGCCTCGCTCGCTCCTGTTCCATCGGCTGTGAGGACTGCAAGCATGACCCGTCAACGCGTGTCGAGTGGTGGACCGTGGGAGGAGATCGGTGGCTACTCACGCGCCGTGCGAGTCGGTGCCCACGTGGCGGTGGCCGGAACGGTGGCGACAACCCCCGACGGATCGATCCACGCTCCCGGCGATTGCTATGAGCAGACGGCTTACGTGCTCGGGGTGATCGAAGCCGCGCTGGTCGAGGCCGGTGCGTCGCTCGCCGATGTTGTGAGGACTCGCTCCTTTGTCACCGACATCGCGATGGTCGACGACTTCATCCGCGCCCACGGCGAGGTGTTCGGGGACATCCGCCCCGCCGCGACGCTCGTCGAGGTCGGGGGCCTGCTCGGCGAGGGCTCGGTGATCGAGATCGAAGCCGACGCCATCGTGGAGTAGGGGCCCAGGCCCGCGGTTTTGGATATTTCGGAAATAGTTTCCGCACCCCTGTCAGATCCGGGGGGTGTGGGTCCTCATACGTGCGTTCGCAGCACCTACGACCTGGAGGTCCCCGAAATGCGACGCACCCCCTTCACCAACACCATCGCCTACGCCGGTCTGGCGCTCGGGCTGACCATGACCGCTGCCGCGTGCGGCGGCGCTGAGGACTCCGAGGCCGCCGAGACCGTTCTCGAGATGGTCGACGTCGAGGTCGATGAGTCGACCACCGACACGACTGACACCGACACCGACGACGCGACCAGCGTCGATGTCGAGAACGACGGAGTCGAGGGCGACAACGGCGGTCCCCGAGGCGACCGGCCTCGGCATCACGGCGACAACGGTGGTCGTGCTCCAGAGCACGGCCACGAGGACTCCACGACTGAGGAGACACCAAGCTCCGACGCAGGCAGTGGGACCGAGACCGAAACCGGCGCCGAGACTGAAACTGAGACCGAGACGGAGACGGGAGCCGAGGCACCCGAAACCGAGCCCGAGACCGGGACCGACACCGGCAGCGACGCTGACACGGGCGACGCCGATACCGACGATGGCAGCACCGATACCGACGATGGCAGCACCGATACCGACGATGGCAGCACAGATACGGGCACCGGTTCCGGCTTCCCGGGACTCGGCGGCGGCAAGAACCCCGGCACCGGCTGGACGCCCGGCGGTGACTCGAGCGACGACGACGATTCGGGCTCGGGCCTCCCCGGAATCGGTGACGGCAGGAAGCCCGGCACCGGGTGGACGCCCGGTGGTGGGTCGAGCGAGGACAACGAGGGCACCGAGGATGATGAAGACGAGGACGACGGCGGCATCCCCGACGACCTCGGCGACGGCCTGGCCCGCTGGGAGGCCCACCACTGCTACGACGAGTTCTCCGACATGGTCGACTTCATGGCCTTCGTCGGGATGATCGACGAGAGCGAGCTTGATTCGCTGATGGCCCAGGCCGACCAGATCATTGCCCGACTCGACACCGACGAGGACCCTCGCGACATCGCAGCCGACATGTGTGCGCTGTATGAGGACACCAAGCCTCAGAGCCAGATCTGAGTCGTGGCTCCGGCTCGGGAGCTGCATGCAACGATCACGATCACGAGCTGACCTGCGAGATGTGGGAATGTCCGATCACCGGACAGCGGATGCGGTCCTCGTCGACCGCATCCGCTCCGGCGATCGTGCCGCGATCACCGAGCTGTACGACCGATACGCCGACCCGATTCACGCCTTTTGTCATGCCCAGCTCCGCAGTGATGCCGATGCCGCTGATGCCACGCAGGACACCTTTGTCACTGCAGTGGAGAAGCTGCATCAGCTGCGAGAACCCAGCCGGCTTCGACCGTGGCTCTACTCGATCGCCCGACGGGAAGCCCTGGCTGGATTCAAGGACCGGGCGCGGAGCGTCCCGGTGGACGACATGACCACCATCCAACAGCTGGACGACGGCGACCTGGGGGGCCTTCACGAGCGGGAACTCACGGGTCTGGTGTGGGAGGCAGCGGGCGGTCTGGAGGAGCGCGACCAGGCGGTTCTCGATCTGCACCTCCGCCACGATCTCGGTGGCGACGACCTCGCGGCGGCCCTCGAGGTGGCCCGTGACCACGCCTACACGCTGCTCGCGAGGGCCAAGAAGCGCCTCGGACGGTCGGTGGGGGCGCTACTGGTCGCCAGGCATGGCCGGCGCGACTGCGACAGTCTGAACCAGCTGCTCGGCTCCTGGGGCGGCGGCCTCACAGCGGAGCTCCGAAACACGATCAACCTCCACGTCGATCGCTGCGATACGTGTGGCGAAAAGAGAAGTCGACTGACGGATCCCGCCGCGTTGTTCGCCGCCATCCCTCTCGTTGCTGCGCCCGCTGCACTTCGGGCCGAGGTGCTGTCGGGTCTGGACGCTCCCGCGTCGGCTGGAGCTGCTGGCCCAGCCGCCGGATCAGTGCCTGCGGGATCGGCGGACGCGGGCATGACAGGAGTGTCCGCAGCCAAAGTCGCGGCGCTTGCGGTCGCGGCGGTCGCGGCAGCTGCAGCCGGCTTCGGTGGCGTGCGGCTCCTGGCTGATTCAGGTGCTGACGAAGCTGCGGAGCCGGCTGCTGTTGTTGCGAACGCCGGCCCCGCTCGGAGCGAAGAGCCAGAAGTCGTCGCCGAGACGGCACCGGTCGAGATCTCAGCGGACGAGACTGGGCTGGCCGAGCCGCCGGCCACGAGCAGTCCGGGCTCGGAACCCGACCTGTGGGAGGGCTGTAGCGAGGCCGCAGTGTTCGCGTCGGCCATCCAACCTCTGGATGACGCCGCGATGCCAGCTGAGATCCAGACTCAGCTCACCGCGATCTTGGCTCTCTTGACGTTCCTGGATGCCCGGGAAGATCTGCCCGACGCGGTGCGCGCCGTGGTCGATCACCGGCTGCCGCTCCAAGAGGCCTTCACCGAGGCGGTTGCGGCCCAGGGATGGCAGCTCCTCGGCGATGAGCCGGGGCATGACCCGACGAGCGGTGCAGCCCTGATCGCGGCCCTCGGACAGAGCTGCGACGTCGGCAGCTGATTCCTGGGTTGGGCCGTGCCCGTCGTGGTGTCAGCCGAAGTCCGGTGGTCGCTTCTCGAGGAACGAGCGCATTCCCTCGCGGGCATCGGGCCCGAGAAAGACCTCGGTCTGCGCGGTGTACTCGTGGTCCAGAGCATCATCGAGCGAGCCCCGCGTTCCGACCTGCACGCCTCGCTTGATGAGAGCGAGGGTTCGCGGCGGGCCCGCGGCGATTCGGCCCGCGAAAGCCCGCCACTGCTCCTCGAAGGTCTCGTGTGGGTGGACCTGGTTGAGGAGGCCGAGGCGTTCGGCGGTCGCTGCGTCGACCCGGTCTCCGGTCATCATCAACTCCATCGCCTTCGCTGAGCCGATCAGCTGGGTGAGGGAGTGAAAGCCGCCCCAGTCGGGCACCAGGCCGATTTTCACGAATGACTCGCTGAACACCGCCCGATCCGACCCGACGCGCATGTCGCAGGCCAAGGCCACGTTCATTCCGGCGCCGGCCGCGGGACCGTTGACCGCGGCGATCGTGGGCTTTGGTGTCTCGGTCAAGAGGCGGACGACTCGAGCGCCGGCCCGCATGCGCTCTTGGAGGACGGTGGTGTCGTCGGCGTCCTGCAGGGCGGCCATGCTCGCGATGTCGCCTCCGGCGCAGAATGCCCGTCCTGCCCCGGTCAGTACGATGCAGCGAACCTCGTCGTCCACCGCGAACCCTTCGAGCACCGTGAGCAGTTGCCACCGCATGTCGTCGGTGAACGCGTTCAACACCTCGGGTCGATTGAACATCGCGACCCCGACCCCGTCGCGCACCTCTGCCACGACCAAGTCATCGACTGGTTCATCTGGCACATCAACTGGCACATCAACTGGCACATCAACTGGCACATCAACTGGCACATCAACTGGCACATCAACCATGTCGCCTCCAGGGCGTCGAGAGTAGAGCCGCCTCCAGGGTTCGCGTCCAGCGTCCGGTATCGCCGGGGTCGAGTGATGTGGGGCGGTTCCGCGGAACCGCACCCGATTCGCCCCTCGATCTGAGCGCTACCGGCACATGCGAGCGGGCTCGCCGCAGACCTGTCGGTGGAAGCGGGAGCTGGACGGAGCCCCGAAACTTCGACACGGGAGCCGGTCGAGCCGGTCCCAGTGTCGGCAGAAGCACGTCACCTGCGAATCGCCCGATCTGTCGACAACCAGACCGCCCCAGTCGGCCTCAGTGTCGAAAATTGGGCGAGCTGGATGTCGCGGAGCCCATGGCTGTTCGGTACCGCGACGAGCCGACGGCCCCCTGAGTTGAGGCCGCTTGGAGATGCGCTTGTCGGCGCCTCCACCAGGCCAGGCGCCGGTTCTCTGGGAGTCTTGTGGAGCTAAGGGGAATTGAACCCCTGACCCCTTCCATGCCATGGAAGTGCTCTACCAACTGAGCTATAGCCCCGAGGAGGGCTCAACGCTACCACCGCGACCCTGCGATGCAATCCGAGCGAGAGGCCCCTTTGGAGGCCGCCTGGGGCCGAAGCGAGCCCGCAGCGACAACAGGGAACCTTCTCGATCGTCATCTCGTTGTCATCTTCGAGTGGAGGCCCGTGGGTGGGCCGAGATGGGGTGATGAGTGTGTGGCCGGTGACGTGGCCGGGTGATGACAGAATGCGGTCCGGTCGGACTGAGCCGGCCGTGTTCGCGAGCGGGCTGGGCGGTGAGGCGTGAGCTTCTTCGACATCATCTTTTCCTTCCCCACGATCGTGTTCACGGTGCTGCTCGCGATCAGCCTCGGGTGGTGGCTGCTGATGGCGGTGCTGGGGATCGGCGATGAGATCGATCTCGGCGGGCCGGTCGAAGGCATGCTCGATGCCGTGCAGCTGGGGGGTGTTCCGCCGGCGGCGGTGCTGACCTTTCTGAGCGCCGGCGGATGGCTGACGAGCGTGATCTTCGTCTCGGTCTTCGGTGACGGGATCGCCCTCGTGGTGGTGATTCTCGTCCTGCTGTTGTCCGTCGCGGTCGGCGCGACGTTCGCTGTCCTGCTCGCTCGCCCTCTCGGGCGGATGATGGAGACCAGCGAGGCCGATTCCCGCTCGGCTTTCATCGGCTCGATCGGGCGGGTGCGCACGGAGCGGCTCGATGACCGCTACGGCCAGGTGGAGCTCACCGACGCCCAGGGCTCGGTGCTGCTGGTGGAAGGCCGGGCGCGGGTCGGCGTCGACATCCGGCGCGGCGACGAGGTGATCGTCGTCGACCACGACGACTCCAACGAGGTCTACACGGTCGTTCCGGCCGACCTGTCGTTCGACGACACCCCGCCGGATGCTGACAGCAACAACTCCCCGAGTGGGGAAGAAGGGCAGACATGAACAGCGTTCTGATTGCGATCGCGACGGTGGTGGGCATCGTCCTGGTGGTGCTGTTGAGCATCGCGCTCCTCGTCAGTCGCCTCTTCCGGAAGGTGCCCCAGGGCAAAGCGCTCGTCGTCAGCACCATGAAGGACGTGGTGGTGACCTTCACCGGCCGCGTCGTGATCCCCGTGATTCACAAGGCGGAGATCATGGACATCTCGGTCAAGACGATCGAGATCGACCGCCGAGGCCAGGACGGGTTGATCTGCCAGGACAACATCAGGGCCGACATCGCCGTGCGCTTCTTCGTTCGGGTCAACAAGACCGCCGAGGACGTCATCAAGGTGGCCCAGGCCATCGGGACCGAGCGGGCGAGCGACCAGGTGACGCTCGAGGAGCTCTTCAACGCCAAGTTCAGCGAGGCTCTCAAGACTGCGGGCAAGCAGTTCGACTTCGTCGACCTGTACACCGAGCGAAACCGCTTCCGCGATGCGATCGTGCAGATCATCGGTACCGACCTCAACGGGTACGTGCTCGAGGACGCTGCGATCGACTATCTCGAGCAGACACCGCTTGAACTACTGGACGAGAACAACATCCTCGATGCCGAGGGCATCAGGAAGATCACCGAGCTCACGGCGATCGAGCACGTGGCGACCAACGAGGCCCAGAACGAGGAGACCAAGGCGCTCACTCGCAAGAACGTCGAGACCCGAGAGGCGGTGCTCGAACTCGAACGGCAGCAGGCCGAGGCCGAGGCGCGGCAAAAGCGCGAGATCGAGGTGGTGCGCGCCAGGGAGGCGTCGGCGACCCTGCAGGTCGAGGCCGAAGAACATCAGCGTGCAGAGCAGGCCAGGATCACAGCGGAGCTCGCCATCGGTATCGACGACGAGAACCGTCTGCGCGAGATCGATGTGGCAGCGAAGAACCGCGAGCGCGTCGTGGCGGTCGAGACCGAGAAGGTCGAGAAGGCTCGCCAGATCGAGGTGGTCAACCGAGAGGTCGAGACCACCGCTGCCGAGCGATCCCTCGAAGAGGAGAAGGCGGCGATCGCCGAGCTCCAGCGCGATCGGGTCGCGGTCGAGAAGGACGTCGCTCGCGAGGAGGAAGCGATCGCCACGCTGCGGGTGGTCGAAGATGCCAGCCGGATGAAGGACGCTGTCGTTCTCGAGGCCGAAGGTGATGCTCAGGCGTCCTTCGTCAAGGACATCAAGGCCGCGGAGGCCTCGGAAGCTGCCGCCAACCACCGGGCCAAGGAAGAGGTGACCATCGCCAACGCCGAGTTGGAGTCGGCAGGCCTGCGTTCGGAGGCCCAGATCAAGCTCGCCGAGGGCGCGAAGGCCGAGTTTGCGGCAGAGGGTCTGGCCGAGGTGCACGTGAAGGAGGCCGACGCGCTGGCCATCGAGAAGCTCGGTCTGGCCGAGGTGCACGTCAAGGAGGCCGACGCCCTCGCCACCGAAAAGCAGGGCCTCGCCGAAGCCAATGTGGTGCGCGAGAAGGGCACGGCCGAAGCCGAGGCGACCGAGGCGAAGCTCAAGGGCGAGGCGTCTGGCCTCACCGAGAAGGCCGATGCCATGCGAGAGCTCGAGGGCGTCGGTCAAGAGTTCGAGGAATTCAGCAGGCGTCTCGATGCAGATGTCCAGGTACGCCTCGCTGAAGTCGACGCCAACGTCGGTATCGCCCAAGCCCAGGCCGAGGCGATCTCGTCGGGTCTCTCCAACGCCGACATCGACATCGTCGGTGGCAGCGACATCTTCGTCGACCGCATCGTCAGCGCAGTGTCGGGGGGCAAGGCCGTCGACCAGTTCGTCGAGCGATCCGAGACCACGTCCACGGTCATGGGTCCGTACCTGGAGGGCGAGCGGAATCTCGTCGCCGACATCGGCGACGCTGTTTCGGGCCTCGGTGCTTCGGGGATCGGCGATCTGACGCTCGCTGCGTTCCTCGGCCGCATGATCTCCGCTAGCTCCGGCGAGAGAGCCGGCCAGCTCGGCCAGATCCTCGAAGCGGCGCAGGGTGCGGGGTTGGGTGACGTTCCGGTCGGCCAGCTCCTGCGATGAGCGACGCGTCGACGCAGGCCAACGACGGGAACGGAGAGCAGATCGCCGCTGGAGCCTACGAACTGCTCCAGCAGCGGCTGAGCGCCAGCGCAACCGAACTCGCGTCGCGGGCCCACCAGCTCAACAATCGCCGAGTCGCCGAGTTCGGCGCGACCACGATCGAACTGGTCGGCGGCGCCCGAATCCGCACCGAGAACAGCTGCGTCCCCCGCGATGTGGTGCAGGTCGGCGAGCTCCTTCTCTTCGGGTACAACGTCTTCATCGGGTTGCGCGAGACGATCCGCCCCGCCGACGTGTTCGCCCTTCACCGTCTCGCCCTCACCGGCGGAGGTGACGTCGATCTTCACCAGGTCGGGGTGGAGGACCCCGGCTACTTCCTCGCCGACCCGCGGTTCGAAGAGGAGTTCATCGATCTCTACCGTTACTACAAGGCGGCTCGGCTGCTCGACCTGGTCAACACCGGCGAGCGCCTGCTCGCTGCATTTCAGATCGGAGCGACGCTCGAGGACGTGCGGGTGTTCCGGTGGCGACTCACGCCCGAGGGCGACTGTGAGTACATCGACTCGCGCGGGGACCGCGACTACCGGTTCCCGCCGCGGTTCGATTTCGAATGGACGCCCACTGGCCGGGCCGACCATCGCGGTGGACGGCACCCCGCGATATCGGTGATCGACGAGGTCTTCATCGATCCGACGGGCGGCTCGCTGGAGCTCCGGGCGGAGGACAACACGCCCGATGGAGCGGTGATCCTCGTCGAGCCGGTCGACGATGCCGAGCAGAGCCTGGCCGACTGCATGGTCGACTATGCGGTACGCGGATCGCTCATCCTCTTGCGGATCACGCCCTACAGGGAGACACACGAACGCACCTACGTGTTCAACCGACGGTCGAGCACGGTGACCCGCCTCGACGCCATCGCGCTCGCGTGTCAGACGCTGCCCGAGGACCACGGGGTCATCTTTCCCGGCGGCTTTCACCTCCAAGACGGTGAGCACCGGGCGTTCGACGTGGACACCACCGACATGGAGTTCGAGTCGGTGGTCAGGTCGCCCAACGGCGAAGACGTGCTCTACACGTTCAGCAACCGCGAAGTCGGCAGCTACGTCCTGCTGTCGTACAACCAGGTGCGCAAGGACGTCCACACACCCATCCAGTGCCACGGCGTATGCCGGTTCGACGATGGCCACCTCGTGGTGTTCCGAGACACGGACGCCGAACCGACTCGCGTTCACCCGATGCAGGTGTGGCGAACCCCGTATGTGTCCGACGAGCACCAGGCCGCCCACGCTGTCGACACCGGCCCACTGGCCCGGATCGGCAATGCCGAGTTGGTTCGCGGGATCAGCGATGCCCTGACCGTGGGTCGTCTCGCCCGGTCCCGCGCCGAGGGGGAGCGGGCGTTCGAGGACCTGATCGCCGCGGCATCGCGCACCATGGACGCGCATCATTGGCTCGACGATGCCGAGGTGGGACGCATCGCCGATGTCGTCCGCGATATTCGAGAGATTGCCGGTCTCGTCCTCGACGAGTTCGCTCAGGTGAAAGCCCTCCGCGAAACAGCCGCGACTCGCGTCGACGAGGCGGCGTCTCGTCTTCGCGATCTGGATGCCAGGTCGCGTGGAACGATCGAACGGTCGGACGACCACACGTCACTTCTGGCTCAGCTACGTGAGCACCGCGGAACCCTCGTCACGCTGCGCGACCTGCGGTATGTCGACGAGGCCCGTCTCGAGGAGTTGGACGCCGATCTCGACTCGACGTTCGCCGACCTCGCCGAACGAACGGTCGAACACCTCGCAGCGGACTCATCGTTCGACCCGTTCCACCAGCGCCTGACCGACCACGAGCGCGAGGTGGTTGGCCTCGAGACGACGGTGCAGGCCCAAGACGTAGGCGCCGAGCTCGACGAGCTCGGACGCGAGCTCGACGTCGTGTCGGATGTCGTTTCGGGCCTCGACGTGGCCGATCCGGTGGTCCGAACCAGCATCCTCGGCCGAATCGGTGAGGTGGTTGGCGTCGCCAATCGGGTGCGGGCCCTGCTGGAGCGACGCCGCACGGAGCTCGCCGAGCATGAGGGTCGGGCGGAGTTCGGCGCAGAGTTCAGCCTGGTGACCCAGAGCGTCGCCGGCGCACTCGCCCAATCCGCGTCTCCCGAAGCCGCCGACGAGCAGCTCGGTCGCATGCTGGTGGCTCTGGAGAACCTCGAGGGCCGATTCGGCGCCGTCGCTGAGTTTGCCTCGCAGATCCACGACAAGCGCGACGACGTCTACGACGCTTTCGCGGCTCGTAAGCAGGCGCTCGTGGACGGTCGGCTTCGCACTGCCGAACGCCTCGATGACGCTGCGACCCGGGTGCTCGCCACGGTGACCCGGCGGGCGGCGTCGTTCTCCGAGCCCACCGAGGTGGCTGCGTTCTTCGCCGGCGACCCCATGATCGAACGGCTGCGCTCGATCGTCGCCGAACTGCGGGAGCTCGGCGAGGTCGTGCGGGCCGATGAGATCCTGCTTCGTTTGTCCGCCGCAGGTGAGCAGGCACAGCGAGGGTTGCGGGATCAGCTCGACATCTTCGAGGACGGTGGCGATGTCATCCGATTCGGGGCCCACCGCTTCAGCGTCAACAGCCAGGCACTGGAGGCGTCGCTCGTGCCCTCTGGTGACGGGGTAGATCTCCTCCTGGTGGGCACCGACTACCGCGAGCCGGTCGTGGATCCGGAGTTCGAGAAGACGCGGCCGTACTGGAACATGCGGGTCAGCTCGGAGTCCCCGGATCTCTCCCGCGCCGAGTATCTGGCCGGCACCATTCTGCTCGGGGCCGAATCCGATGGTTCGCTCGCCGATCTCTCGGCGGCGGCCACCGACCGCCTGGTGGATGTCGTGCGCGCTGCGATCGAGACCCGTTTTGCGGAGGGGTACGAACGCGGAGTGCACGATGCCGATGCGGCGCTGATCTTGGCGGCCGCGGTTCGGACCTTCTCCGATGCGGGCCTGTTGCGGGTCCTCGCAGCGGTCCGATCGGCCGCCCAGCTGTTTTGGGCGCACGGGCTCAGCGAGGCGGAGCGACGTCGTATCCACGCGACCGCCCGAGCGGCCGCTGCCCTGCGGGAGTCGCTCCGGGAGGACGGCGGATTCGACGCACTCTCGACGACGTTGGTCGCATCGGTCGCCGAGTTCTGCGCTGGGTGGGACCTCGCCGTCGATCCGGACCGCGTCGCCGGGTACCTCGCGATGGAGGTCGCCGAGGAGGTCCCCACCTTCGCCACCAGCACCACCTCGGTCGAACACCTGCACGCGTTCCGCAACTGGCTGAGCGCGAGCGGTAACGAATCCGTGTTCCTCGACGCCCAGCGCAGCCTGGGCGACGACGAGGCCGGGTGGTACCGGGTGGTGGATGGGTGGGTCCGCGGCTGGCTCTGGGCGGAGGGCTTCCTGCCAGACGAGGCACCCGAGATCGCCGCCTCGATCGTCGCAGACGTCGAACGTCGCCCTGTCGAGATCGACCTCGCGATCACGGTCGAAGGCCTGCTGTCGGACCACGACCGCATCGTCGAGGGTCGGCTGGTGACCCGCCTCGACGACTTGCTCGATCGGGTCCACACCCACGCCGCCGAGGTGCAGCCGGGCTTTGCGGCCTATCAGGCTGCCCGGCATGGGCTGCTCACCCGAGAGCGTGAGCGGTTGCGGCTCGAGGAGTTCGTTCCCAACGTAATGAGCGGATTCGTGCGCAACCGGCTCATCGACGAGGTCTACCTCCCGTTGATCGGCGACAACCTGGCCAAGCAACTCGGGACCGTCGGCGGGAGTCGGGTCGATCAGTCCGGCGTGCTGCTTCTGATCTCGCCGCCCGGGTACGGCAAGACGACGCTGATGGAGTACGTGGCCGATCGGTTGGGTCTCGTGTTCGTGAAGGTCAACGGCCCGGCACTCGGCACTGAGGTCACCTCCCTCGATCCGGCCGAGGCCCCCGATGCAACGGCGCGGCAGGAAGTGGAGCGCATCAACTTCGCCTTCGAGATGGGCAACAACGTTCTGCTCTATCTCGACGACATCCAGCACACGAACCCCGAGCTTCTGCAGAAGTTCATCTCCCTGTCCGACGGGCAGCGGAGAGTCGAGGGCGTCTGGAACGGCCGCACGCGCACCTACGACCTACGCGGTAAGCGATTCGCCGTGGTGATGGCCGCAAACCCCTACACCGAGTCGGGCGAGAGCTTCCAGATCCCCGACATGTTGGCCAACAGGGCCGACACGTGGAATCTCGGCGACGTGCTCAGCGGTCGGGAGGAGCAGTTCGCTCTCAGCTATCTCCAGAACGCGCTCACCTCCAACGCGGTGCTCGCGCCGCTCGCCGGTCGGGATCCCGGCGACCTGCTGCGTTTCGTCGATCTGGCGCGAGGCGAGCCCGTGTCTCCGGAGGAGTTGTCGCACCCGTACTCCGCCGTCGAGATCGATCAGATCACCCGTGTGGTCGGCCATCTGCTGCGAATTCAGGAAGCGGTGCTCGCCGTCAACCTGCAGTACATCGCGTCTGCCGCGACGGCCGACGACTATCGCACCGAGCCGCCGTTCCGGCTGCAGGGCTCGTACCGCAACATGAACCGCCTTGCCGAGAAGGTCGTCCCCGTCATGTCCTCCGAGGAGGTGGAGGACCTTCTCGACGACCACTACATCGGCGAGGCGCAGACCCTCGCCGCGGGTGCGGAGGAGAACACGCTGAAGCTACGCCAACTCCGCGGTGTGCTCACCGAGGACGAACGGGCGAGATGGGATCAGATCGTTGCAGCGTTCGCAGCTCGTCGGGAGCCCGACGGACCCGATCCGGTCGCCAGCGCACTGGGCCAGCTCGACTCGACCCTGCAGGGCGCGCTGGAGAGCCTGTTGCGGCGCATGGACTGACCGCCTCCACCGGGCGGCAGCGGAGTGGGAGCCCGCCAGTAGGCTCGGCGTATGAGCATTCCTGTCGATGTCAGCCAGCTGGCCGCGGAGCTCGAACGATTCGGCGCCTCGGCCTATGTCCTCACGGTGCGCGACGATTCGACCCCGCACGTTGCGCACGTGACCTTCACCCTGCAGGACGGCGCCCTTCGGTGTGGCGCGAGCCGGACTGCGGCCCGCAATGTCGCTGATCGGCCGACCATGTCGGTGTTGTGGCCGCCCCATGAGGAGGGCGGGTACTCGATGATCGTCGACGGTGAGTGCGCCGTGGACGGCGACGAGCTCGTCGTCACCCCGACGTCGGGTGTCCTCCACCGCCCCGCACCTGCACCCGAGGGGTCGGCCGCGGACTGTGGTTCGGACTGCGCGCCGCTCGGTTCGACCGCCTGACGTGGCGGGTCCTCTCGCAGGGGTCCGCGTTCTCGAGCTCGGAAGTTTCATCGCTGGGCCCTTCGCCGGACAGCTGCTCGGCGACTACGGGGCCGAGGTGATCAAGGTGGAGCCGCCACGGCTGGGCGATCCGATGCGCAAGTGGGGCACGTGCGACGCGGCCGGCCACAGCTACTGGTGGCCCGCCATCGCCCGCAACAAGAAGTCGATCACCATCGATCTTCGAACCGACGACGGCCGCGCCATCGTTCGGCGCCTGGCGAGCCAATCCGACGTCGTGCTGGAGAACTTCACACCAGGGCGTCTGGCGGCATGGGGTCTCGGCTACGACGACCTCAGCGCAGACAACCCGGGTCTCGTGATGACGCACGTGTCGGGGTTCGGCCAGACAGGGCCGCGGGCGACCGATCCGGGATTCGGGTCGATCGGTGAGGCAATGGGCGGCATCCGGCACACGACCGGCTGGCCTGACCGACAGTCCACGCGGGCCGGCATCAGCCTCGGTGATGCGATCGCGTCCCTCTTCGCCGTCGTCGGGACGATGGCCGCGCTCAACGAGCGTCACGTGTCCGGCCGCGGGCAGGAGGTCGACGTGGCCATCTACGAGGCGGTGTTCGCCCTCATGGAATCCACGGTCGTGGACTACGAGCTGGCCGGGCACGTGCGGGGGCGGTCGGGGTCGGTGCTCCCGGGAGTTGCGCCGTCCAATGTCTATGCGACCGCCGACGGCGCCGATGTGCTCATCGCGGGCAACGCCGATGCGATCTTCGAACGACTCTGTTCGGCGATGGGGCGGCCAGAGTTGGCGACGGACCCCCGGTACGCCCGGCACGAGGCCAGGGGTGCAAATCAGACCGAACTCGACGAGCTCATCGAGGGGTGGACGTCGAGCCTGGCCGTCGTGGAGCTCGAGGCACTGCTCGACGAGCACGCTGTGCCCTACGGGCGGATCTTCACCGCTCCCGACATGCTCGGCGACCCACAGTTCGCGGCGCGGGACATGATTCGACGCTTCGACGACGAGGTTCTCGCCGCCGAGGTGCCGATGGCGGCTCCGGTTCCACACTTCTCACGGACGGCGGGCGAGATCCAGACACTCGGTCCCAGACTGGGTGAGCACACCGACAGCGTGTTGGCGGAGGTGGGTGGCTACGAGCCGGCCGAGATCGCCCAGCTGCGCGAGCGGGGGCTGATCGGCTGAATCTCGGGGAGGGGCCCGGGTCCGACGACCTCGAACGCGACAGCCCGGCGATCCACGGCGATGCGGTTCGGCCTGCCGATGCGTCCGACGACGAAGGCGGTTGTCGTCCCGATCGCGAGGGGGAGCAGCCAGGCGGCCGCCCACGCCTGAGTGGAGAAGCGAAACCCAACGATCGCGACGGTCAGCATCCACACGCACGAGACGACGCTCACGAGGGCCGAACGGATCTGTTGTGGGGAGTGGGTCTCGGCGTGAGTCTCGCCGGCCAGGATCCTGAAGGACTCTCGCCACGCTTCATACCCGCCGCCCCGGCGAGCCGTGGCGTCGATGGCGAGACCGGTCATGCCGGTTCCGTCGAGTGCCCATGGCGACCCGTCGGCGCGACGGGCGGCCAGGCGGGCGGTTCGGTGCTGCTCGGCGAACACTGTGTAAGGCAGTAGAAGGAGCGCACCGAGGAAATGCCCTGCTCTCCGGTTGGCCGCTTTCGATTCGAAGAGTCGTCCCGCAGCCGCTCTGCGAACCGAGGCCGTCGCCAGGAACACGGCCAGGGACTGCCCGGCGATGGCCAGGGCCCACATCCACGTTCGGTCGATCGTGCGGGCGACGACGTAGAGGTCGACCCAGGCCGTCGGAATCGCGATGACACCGACGAGAGCCCACGGCCACGCGTGCGCGACGCGGCGAGCCGCCGCCGGTTCGTCGATGTCGAAGCGCCGCTTCGCAGGAAACGATGCGTCCGTTGTGACCAGAGTGGTGTCCACGAAGACCTCCACCCCAGCTCAGCCCGAGGCTGACGGTACCGAGCCGTTGCCCCCAACCCGGGGATTTCCGTTCTGCCAGCTTGTAGGGCGAATGCGGTGTCCCTGTGAGCTGGCAGTTGGGGTCAGGCCGGGACGGTGCGGGTTCGGGGGCCGGCTCGAAGAACCGCAGAGGGCAGCTGTCGTCCCACGAGTTCTTCGGCGAGGCGGCCCGCCGACATCAGCGACTCCAGGTCGACGCCCGTGTCGTACCCGAGATCTTCGAGCATGTGCACCACATCCTCGGTCGCGACATTTCCCGTCGCGCCGGGGGAGTAGGGACACCCGCCGAGTCCGGCGATCGATGCGTCGAACTTGCGGACGCCCCGCTCGACGCCGGTCAAGATGTTCGCCAGCCCGAGGTTGCGAGTGTCGTGAAAGTGCAGCCCGATCTCGCTCACGTCGACGTCGGCCGCTTCGAGCGCATCGAGGAGCTCGTTCACCACCCGCGGTGACGCCATGCCGCTCGTATCGCCGAACGACACACCCTCGACCCCTGCCTCGTCGATGACCCGTCGGGTGAAATGGGCGACCCGCGCCGGATCGACATCGCCCTCATAGGCGCAACCGAACGCCGTCGACAGGATCGCCTCGACCGGAGTTCCCTCGCTGTGGGCCAACTCGGTCAGAGCGACGATCTGATCCACGCTGTCCTCGGGCGACATCTTGATGTTCTTGCGGTTGTGCGTCTCCGAGATCGACATCACCACTTCGATCTCGTCAGCCCCAGCAGCCAGCGCGTCGTGCGCACCGCGCTCGTTGGGAACGAGAACCCGATAGCGCACATCGGGGTGACGATCGATCGCCGCCATCACCTCGCCCGATCCCGCCATCGGCGGGATGGCCTTCGGGTGAACGAACGACGCCGCCTCGATCGCCCGAAGACCGGTCCCCGACAGCGCGTCGATCAGCGCGACGCGCTGATCGACCGGAATGGTCTCCTCGTTCTGGAGCCCGTCGCGGGGCCCCACTTCCCGAATCTCAAGGGGCTCGCGCAGCACCGGCTACGCCTTGAGTTCCTCGAACACGGGGCGCCACCGCTCGGCGTCGGACTTGTACGGCGCGTAGAAGCTCACCCGGTCGACCACATCGTCGTAGCGACGCTTCAGCTCGCTGGCGACCCGCTCGGGCTCGGCGACAACACAGAACGCATCGAGGATCTCGTCCTCGATCAGGTTCCCCATCTCCACCCACTTGCCCTGCTTCGACAGGCCGTTGAGCTCGGGCTGCAGCTCGCCCCACCCGTGACAGTCGAACACCGGCTTGTACGCCGGGGTGCTGCCGTAGAACGCAATCTGCTGCTTCACACCGCTCTTGGCCGCTTCGAGCTGCTTCTCGTCGTTGCCCGTGGCGATGAACGACGGACCCGAGATCGTGATCTCATCCATCGAACGGCCGGCCTTCGCCGCGCCACGCTCCAGCGCCGGGATGGTCTCCTCGCGCAGGTACTTCTCCGTCGTGAACCCGTGACACAGGAACACGTCGGCGGTCTCGCCCGCCACCTCGGTCATGAGCGGACCGACACCGGCCAGCGCGACCTTGGGGCTGCCGAACGGGTTGGGTCCCGGATCGAAGAAGTGCGTCATCAGCGTGTGCGTGTAGAAGTCGCCGCGGAAATCGAGCTTCTCGCCGGTCTCCCACGTCCGCCAGATCGCCCGAATCGCCAGGATCATCTCCCGCATCCGCGCCGCCGGCTTCGACCACTCCATCGAGAAACGCTTCGTGATGTGCGGCTTGATCTGGCTGCCGAGGCCGAGGATGAATCGCCCCTCGGACAGAAGCTGGATGTCGTTCGCGCTGGTCGCCAGGGTCATCGGGTTGCGGGCGAACCCGACCACGATGTTGGTCCCGATCTCGACCCGGTCGGTCGCGATCGCCATCAACGGCAGGATCGTGAACGGGTCGTGCTTGGTCTCGGGCACCCAGAGCCCGTCGTACCCCATCTCCTCTTGTTCGCGGGACTTGTCCATCACCCCGTCGAAACCGCTGTCAACGCCAATTCCGCCATCAACCTTCATGCAAGGCAATCTAATCGCTGCCTGCGCTGGGTCCTCGGCCCTGGGGGCCTGCGGTCCCTGCTCGGCAGATTCATCGCTGCCTGCGCTGGGTCCTCGGCCCTGGGGGCCTGCGGTCCCTGCTCGGCAGATTCATCGCTGCCTGCGCTGGGTCCTCGGCGCGGGACCTACGGGCGGCGGGCGACGATCGTGTACATCGCCATCTCGATCGGCTCGGCCGTCAACACATGGCTCGGGCGATGCCACTGCACATGGCGGGTGATGGTCTGCTCGGTGAAGCCGACGTTGCGTAGCATGCGGCGCATGGCGCCCGGGGTGATCGTCCACCACGAGCTGTGGTCGCCCTCCACGGGATTGAAACGCATCTCGGTGTCACCCCACGGGCGTGGCGGCTCGAGATCCGTGACGACGATCGTGTCGGTGGTGCGCGACGCCACCTGCATCATCGCCCCGAACGGATCACGCAGGTGCAGAAGCACAGCGCCCAGCACCGACACGTCGAACTCGCCCAGATCGTCGGGCAGGTCGTACACCGTTCCGTAGGCGACCTTGGCTCGCAGCCCGTGCTCGACCTTCGTCCACCACCAGCTGCGTTGCACTGTGGAGATGAAACGCATCGCCGAGTCGCGGATCTCCTCGGTGACCTCACGTCCGTAGGGGATCAGGTCGTTGTGGCAGTCGAGACCGGCTTCGAACGCGACGACGTCGGCTCCCTCACGTTCCATCCACCACGTGAGGTGGCCGGTCGCGGGCCCCAACTCGAACACCCGCCGCCCTGCGAGATCGACGCCACCGAGATACACCGACTCGCTTCCATTGAGGTCCCACGCGCCCGGGAGTCGCGACCCGTCGGCGGCCGGCACCTGGTGGTACCAGTGGCAGCGCTCGACAGTCAGGGGCTCGAAACGTCGACGATGTTCTTCCTGGACCTCGGCGGTGAGCTGGCCGAGGTGTCCGGTCGGCAGCGTTGCCGGCCAGACAGGCTCGATCGCTGAGGGGTCGGTGCCCTCCACGATCGGCCGGACGGCAACGCCGAGCTCCCGGCGGCACTTCTTCACCTCGATCGCATCGAACTCATCGGTGATGGCCACCGGCGCGGGTGGGAGTTCGGGCGGAGTCTCTGACTCGCCGCCGGTCGGTGCCTCCGGAAGCTCCGAGGGCTCCGAACCGCGGTCCGCAGACAGCGTGGTCAGAGTCCTCGCCGCCCGCTTCGCCCGAGACGCGGCCCGGCGAAGAAAGCGTGGCAGACCGTTGGGGGCATCATTCATCGCCGCCCTCCAGGAAACGCTGGAACTCGGCTGCCAGCTCATCCCCGGTCGGCACGTCGGTCGACTTGGCCGATTCCATCGAGTCGACGTGCTGTTCCATCGCCTGCACCATCCGCAAGTGATCGGGCTTGTCGGCGATCGCGGCCTCGATGCGTTTGCGGCTGGCGTCCGCGCCGTCCACCAACGTCTGGGTGGCAACTTCGAAGCCGGTCAGGCGGGTCACCTCGTCGAGGAGCGCCACCGCTGCGCCGGGATATGGCTGCATGGACGCGTACTGCGGGACCGGTGCCCACAGACCGAGGGCCGCGATGCCATGGCCCGGCGCCGCGTACTCGAGGGCGCCATGCACGGTCGAGGGCACCTCCAGCTCGTCGGGCAGGTAGGGCACGGCTCGAGCGAGCTCCGGGTCGGTGGCGGTCACCGCCACATCGACGTCGCGCGTATGCGGCACCGGACCGGGGAACGAGGCGAGCCCGATGATCATCGAGGCATCGAAACGCAGCGCCAGGTCGAGCACCTCTTCGACGAAGGCCTTCCACCGGCGGTCTGGCTCGGGTCCGTGGAGGAGCAGAACATGGCGATCATCGGCAGCCACAGCGTGCATGAGCTGGATCGACGGCCAGGTGAAGCGGTCGATCAGCCCGCCGCGGATCTTGATGGTGGGCCGCCGTATCCGGTAGTCGAGCAGCACGTCGGTGTCGAAGGAGGCCACCGCCGTGAAGTCGAGCTGGCCTTTCAGCAGGTCGACCACCGATGCCTGCACCGCACCCGCGTCGCCGAAGGCATCGAGCGCCACGAGCATGACCGGCCGCTCGATGCTGTCGTGATCGTGCAGCGTGTGGAGGGTCACAGCTCGCGCACCTGGTGGTGAGCCAACTCCGCCAGATCGAGCACACTCTGTGCGAACACTTCGACCTCGGCGGGAACCTCCGGCGAGGAGCCGCCGATGTAGCGGCTGTACACGCCTTCGAGGATGCAGGCCAGCCGCCAGTTGGCGAACGCGAGGTGGAACGGGGCATCGGACACGTCGCGCCCAGTGAGCTCGGCATACCGGTCCACCAGACCCTGCCGGTCTGCGAAGCCCTCGGCGATCGTCGCCGCATCGCCGAGCGCGAGGAACGAATCGCTCGGCTCGTTCCAGTACGCCAGCATGATCCCGAGATCGGCGAGGGGATCGCCGAGCGTTGCGATCTCCCAGTCGAGAACCGCTGCGACCTTGGCATTCTCGGTGACGAGGCAGTTGTCGAGCCGGTAGTCGCCGTGCACGAGGGTCGCATCGCGCTGCGGCGGAATCCTCGCTGCGAGCTGGTCGTGCACTTCTTCGATGAGCGGAACCTCGCGGCTGGTCATCGCGCCGAATGCGCGGAGCCAGGTCCGCAGCTGGCGGGCGACGAAGTCCTCGCGCTTGCCGAGGTCGGCGAGCCCGGTCTCGTCGAGGTCGACATCGTGGATCGCTGCCAGGGTCGTCACCATGTCGTCGCAGAGCGCGCCACGCCGGTCCCGCGGGATGGCCTCGGCATCGGACGGCGACCGAAGCACGTGCCCCTCGACGAACTCCGTCACGTAGAAGTCGGCGCCGTTGACCGCGTGATCCGTGCACAGCCCGACGACCGGGGGGACGGGCACGGCTGAGTTGCCGAGGCTCGACAGGAGCCGGTGTTCCCTCACCATGTCGTGTGCGCCCGCCAAGATGTTTCCGAGCGGCGGCCGACGCAGAACCCACTTGGCACCCGCGGCGTCGGTCACGCGGTAGGTCAAGTTGGAGTGACCTCCGGTGATGAGCTCGAACTCGAACGGCGGCTGTGCTGTCGCTGTGTGCTCGACGAGCCACGCCGTCACGGCAGGATGCTCGATGCCGTCGACCTGATGGTTACCCTCGTCCACGTCTCTCCCTGAGTTGTTGCCGCCAGACCGGTCCACGACGCTAGCGGGGAATGATCGTGGCTCGGGCAGCGTTGTCGCCCCCGAACGGAAGTAGCAGCAGATGATCGATGTCACCGACCAGGACTTCAACGAGCAGGTCGTGGAGAAGAGCCACGAGGTTCCTGTCGTGGTGGACCTGTGGGCGCCGTGGTGTGGCCCGTGCAAGACGCTGGGTCCGATCCTCGACACGGTCATCGGTGAACACGGCGGCAAGGTCGTGGGCGTCAAGATCAACGTCGATGAGAATCCGGCTGTGTCGCAAGCCTTCCAGGTGCAGTCGATCCCGATGGTGGTGGCGTTCAAGGACGGCGAGGCCGTCGACGGATTCATGGGGGCTCAAGGCGAACCGATGGTTCGCGATTTCGTCTCCAAGCTCGTTCCCACCGAGGAGGAGAACCAGGTCGAGACGCTCGTCGCAGCCGGCGACGAAGCTTCTCTTCGAGCCGCCCTCGAGCTCGACAACGACCACGAGGGCGCCATCGTGGCCCTCGCCGAACTGCTCGTGGGCGACGGTCGAGCCGATGAGGGACTTCCGCTTCTCGAGCGCATCCCGGAGACGGCCGAAACCCGCCGGGTCGCAGCGCTTGCTCGCACCGCAGACGCCGCAGGCGCCGGCGCACATGAGATCGAGACCGAACTCGCCGAGCTGCTCGGCCGGGTGAAGGGCGACGATGACGCTCGCCAGCGCTTCGTGGACCTGCTCGAGGTGATGGGCGCCGAGGATCCTCGCACCATCGATTGGCGGCGCAAGCTCAGCACCGCGCTTTTCTGAGAGGCACCGCGCTCTTCTGAGAGGCACAGGGCTGTTCTGAGGCACAGCTGCTCGGCCCGCTGAGCGATTCCGGTCAGCCGGGCTCGCCCAACCACACCTCGGCGTCGTCAGGTGGAAGCAGGTCGCTGCCGAGCAGGGCATCGGCGGCCCGCTCGGCGATCATCATCGTGGGCGCGTAGATGTTGCCGTTGGTCACGATCGGCATCACCGAGGCGTCGACCACGGCCAGCCCTTCGACCCCGTGCACCCGCATCGTGACGGGGTCGACCACGGCCATGTCGTCGGTGCCCATCTTTGCGGTGCAGCTCGGGTGGAGCGCCGTCTCGGCATCCCGCGCGACCCACTCGAGGATCTCGTCGTCGGTCTCGACGTCCGGCCCCGGTGAGACCTCGCCTCCGTTGAACGGCTCGAACGCCGGCTGGGTCAGGATGCGTCGAGCGGTCCGGACCGCTTCGATCCACTCCCGCCTGTCTCGCTCGGTCGACAGGTAGTTGAAACGCACGGCCGGCTTGCGCCTCGGGTCGGTCGAGGTGATCTTCACCGACCCGGTCGAGTCCGAGAACATCGGACCGACGTGGACCTGGTAGCCGTGCCCGTCCGTCGGTGCGGAGCCGTCGTAGCGAATCGCGATGGGCAGGAAATGGAACATCAGGTTCGGGTAGGGCTCGTCGCGGTTGCCTTTCACGAATGCCCCGGCCTCGAAGTGGTTGGTCGCCGCGGGACCCTTCCGGAACAGCCACTGCAGCCCGATCCAGGGCATCCGCCACTTGGCCATATGGGGTTGCATGGAGACGGGCTCATTGCAGGCGTACTGGATGTAGACCTCCAAGTGGTCCTGGAGGTTGTGGCCGACGCCCGGCACTTCGGCGACGACGTCGATCCCGAGGTCGCGCAGGTGATCCGGCTCTCCGACACCGCTCAGCTGCAGGAGCTGGGGTGAGTTGAATGCCCCGCCGCACAGAACCACCGTGTTGCAGCGCGCGACCCGTTTTCGGTGGCCCTTCGCGTACTCCACTCCGGTGGCGCGTGCTCCCTCGAACAGGACCCGGTTGACGTGTGCACGGGTGACGAGACGAAGGTTCGGGCGAGCGAGCACCGGATGGAGGTACGCCCTCGCCGCCGATAGGCGCCGACCACGATGGACGTTCTTGTCGAACGCGGCGAACCCCTCCTGGCGATACCCGTTCACGTCGTCGCTTCGGCGAAAACCGGCCTGCGGGCCGGCTTCGAGCCACGCCTGGAACAGTGGTGAGGCGGCGGGTCCGCGTTCGAGCGTGAGGGGACCGTCGTCGCCGCGCCACTCGTCACCGCCTGCGAGGCACGTCTCCATTCGTTTGAAGTAGGGAAGGCAGTGGGCGTAGCTCCAGCTCTCCATGCCCGGCAGCTGCGACCACTTCTCGTAATCAGCGGGGTTTCCGCGCTGGAAGATCATCCCGTTGATGGAGCTCGACCCACCGAGGACCTTGCCGCGGGCGTGATAGACCCGGCGGCCACCCATGTGGGGTTCGGGCTCGCTCTCGTACTTCCAGTCGTAGAACCGGCTGCCGATCGGGTATGTGAGCGCCGCGGGCATGTGGATGAAGACGTCCCACTTGCGGTCCGGCCGGCCTGCTTCGAGCACGAGAACCCGGGTCGACGGGTCGGCGCTCAGCCGGTTGGCCAGCGCGCATCCAGCGGAGCCGCCGCCCACGATGATGAAGTCGTAGGCTTCCGACCCGTCGCTCATCCCCCGAACGGTATTGCCTCAACGGCCGCACTCCCGCCCCGACGGGTACGATCCGAAGGACGCCACAGGGGAGGCAGAGCGCGTTGCCGGTTCTCGGGACACCAATGGCCAGCATGCTCAGCGCAAGTGAGTTCGCCGCCTACGAGCGCGACGGCTTTCTGGCGCGGCGAGGCGTGCTCAGTGACGCTGAGATCAGCCGAGCCGAGGAGGGTTTCGCCCGTCATCCTCCGCTCGATGGAACGCTGTTCGACGCCCGGCCGCTCGAGTACCCCGAGCCGGGTAGGTACACGCTCGCCAACAACAGCCTGAAGGACCCCGACCTCGGGTTCATCGTGGAGCATCCCGAGGTCGTCGGTCCGGCGGCTCAGCTGCTCGGCGACGAGCCGCGCCTCACGGCTTTCGTGACCTACGACCGCACACCGGGCGGGCCGCCGATCGGGTCGCACAACGACTACAAACGCTGGCGGCCGGTCGGCTCGTCGATGAACTGGCTGTTCACGATCGTTCCGTTCACGGACTTCGACGCGGCGGCCGGACCGCTGTACGTGGTGCCGGGCTCCCATCAGCTGGACCGGGTTCGGCCTGGACCAGAGCGGCCGCTCGAGGTGGGCCCACCAGTGATGCCAGACGACGCCGACTTCGTGGATCCCGAACTACGCCGCGGCGACGTGCTTTTCATGAACATGCACCTGTGGCACAGCGCAGACGGCAACAACTCCGATCACCACCGCGTCGGATTCTTCAACAAGTACTGCGCAGCATCGTGCCCGCCCGCGACCGGGTACCTCGTCTATGACGAAGACGTCCACCAGATGCTGTCGCCACATCATCAGGACCTGCTCGCCGTCCACTCGGATCGCGCCGTCGACCGGACGCGCGTCGTGCTCATGCGCGAGCGCCAGGGCGAACCGCAGGTGCTCCTGCGTCGGGGCGAGCACGGGTGGGGTCTTCCCGGAGGTCCGACGTTCGTGGAGCAGGCGATCCCCGACTGGGACCACGGCAACTACATCGCGTCGGCACAGGCTGCATTGCGCGACGAGCTGCGGATCGAAACCCCGTGGCTGTCCTACGTGGGCGATTGGGCCGAGGCGGACGGGCTCGCCCGCGTCTACGCCTACACGCTCACCGGGCGCGGGTTTCCCGTGTCCTACGACGGGGAGTGGGTGAGCCGTTCGGCGCTGGAATCGCGGCGCGACGATCTCGCTCACACCTATGCGCCCTCGGCCCTCGATGCCTGGCTCGATCCAGAGCCGGTCCGCGGCAAGGGCCTGACGCAAGCCCAATCCCGCATCGACCAGTACGCCTACTGAAACCCGAAACAGAAGGAAGCCATGTCCGACGTTCTCTCCGCAGTCGACACCGGTCGCGTGCGCACGCTGACGATCGATCGACCCGAAGCACTCAACGCCATGAACAACGATGTGTTCGTCGCGATCCGCGACGGGCTCGATGCGGCGGCAGCCGATGACTCCGTCGCTGTCGTGTTGATCACCGGCCGTGGCCGCGCGTTTTGCGCCGGTCTCGACCTCGCCGCGGCCGCAAGCGAGGAACGCGGAGCCGATCAGTTCCCGTCGATGCTCCAGGTGCTGGCCCGATTCCCCAAGCCGCTCATCGCCGCCGTAAACGGTCTCGGTGTCGGGATCGGCATGACGATGCTCGCCCACTGCGACCTGGTCTTCATGTCGACCGAGGCCCGGCTGCGCACACCGTTCCCCCAGCTCGGGCTCGCCCCCGAGGCCGGCAGCAGCTACACGTTTGGGAGCGTGATGGGGTGGCAGAACGCGGCGTACGTCTTGATGTCGGGACGCTGGTTCTCGGCCGAGGAGTGCCTCGACATGGGTCTGGCCTGGAAGGTCTGTGAGCCCGACGCTCTCATCGGTGACGCCATGGTCACGGCGCAGGAGTTGGCCGCCAACCCGATCCCTTCACTGGTCGCGACGAAGCAGCTGATGCTCGACGCCGGTCGAGCCGAGCAGGCTGTCGCAGCGCACAAGCGGGAGCTGATCGCATACGTCCCGCTGATGGGTGGTCCTGCCAACGTCGAGGCGTTCGCCGCGTTCAACGAGAAGCGTGACCCCGACTTCGGCTCGATCCCGGGCCTGTAGAGAGGAGCCGAGATGAAGTACAGGAAGAGCGGTGGCCGAACCGGCACCGGACCCGCCGAGTGGTTCACCGGAACGGTCTACATCGACAACATTCGGGTTCCCGATGATCACTCCTGTGTCGGGTGCGCCCACGTTCGGTTCACTCCTGGAGCGCGCACGGCATGGCACACCCATCCCCGTGGGCAGACGCTCTATGTGACGGACGGGATCGGCTACGTCGGGTGGAAGGGCGGCGAGGTGCAGGAGATCCGGCCAGGCGACGTCGTGTACATCGAGCCCGACGAGGAGCATTGGCACGGAGCCAGCGCCACCCGCTTCATGGCCCATGTCGCACTTCAGGAAGCAGACGAGAACGGCGAAATGGTCACCTGGGGCGCCCACGTCACCGACGACGAGTTCCCCACCGGCTCCTGACCTCGATTCCCACCGGGTCGCCCGTTCCCCCGAGTCGTTCCGCGCTGAATTCGACGCGGATTGACTCGGGTGGGTAGGTGGAGTGGTTCTGCATCGAATCCGGGGCGGAATGACTCGGCCTGGGGTGTCGAGTGGTTCTGTGTCGAAAGTGGCGCGGATTGACTCGACCGAGTGGGTGGACCAGGTCGCAGTGAAGCGACGCGCTTGGGCGGGCCATGGCTATCCGCAGAGGAGGGCGGCCCGTCAGGGCCAACCGACGATTGCGGCGATGAACCAGGGAGGGCGGCCCGTCAGGGCCAACCGACGATTGCGGCGATGAACCAGGGAGGGCGGCCCGTCAGGGCCAACCGACGATTGCGGCGACCATCGCGGCAAAAGCAGAGCGGCGCCCGCTGGTGCGGGCGCCGCTGTTGCTTTTCTGGGTGGGGTGATCAGGCGTCGAGTTGGCGTTCCCGGACCATGAGGGCTCCGGTGACGAGGGCACCGACCATGCCGAGGGCCATCAGGGCGATCACCAGGTAGTTGGTGCCGTCGGTGGCCGCTGACGGCACAGGACGCTCGATTGTGGTGTCGACAGCCGGGGCGGCCATGTCGCTTCCGTCGACGACGACGACCGGGTCACCGTGTTCGTCTGTGTCGGCGTCGGTTGCGTCGGCCACCAGATCGTCGGCTGAGGGGGCGCACCCCAGGGTGAGTCTCGAAGTGTCTTCTGTGGATGAGACGACCCGCCGTTCGGTGCAATCGCTGCAGAGAGCACAGAGGTAGCGACGGTCGTCGTCCTGGGGATCGACCGTGGTGTCGTCTGCGTCAGCCGCCTGGGTGTTCGAGCCGGGCTGGGGTGCCGGGGCGGGCTGCGGCGAGGCCGCTGGGGCAGGGTTGGGTGCCGGAGCCGGAGCCGGAGCCGGTGTCGGGGTGGGCTGGGGAGCCGGGGCAGGCGCTGGGGCGGGGTTGGGCGCGGGAGCCGGTGCCGGGGTGGGTTGGGGCTGCGGGGCCGGCGCTGGGGTCGGCTGGGAGGCCGGGGCGGGCGCAGGCTGCGGTGCCGGTTGAGGCGCCGGAGCAGCGATCACGGTGAGGTCGCGATCGACCGTGGATCCCATGTTGCCGTTGACGTCGAGCGGGTGTCCGCCCACCGGCATGTGGCTGGGCACGGTGATCGTGGTCGACCATGCGCCGTTGCCGTTGGCCGTCGCCGTTCCGACGGTGGAGCCGCCGAAGCCGATGGTGATCGACTCGCCGGCGCCGAATCCCGTCCCCGAGACGTTGGTCGAGCCGCCGGCGGGAACGTCGTCGCCGAAGCTGACCTTCGGGTTGGTGTTCTGCGCCGGGGCCGGCTGCGGTGCTGGAGCGGGCGCCGGTGTCGGCGCCGCGATCGTCAGATCGAAGGTGGCCCATGAGCCCATGTCACCGTTGGCGTCCATCGGATGGGCTCCTGGCGGGACCGAAGCGTCGACCCGACCGCTGGTGGAGAAATCACCGTTCATGTCGGCGGTGGCCACGGCCAGCGTCGGGCCGGCGAAATCGATCCACACGGTCTCACCAGGCTGAAATCCGCTACCGGACACGGTGACTGTCGAACCGGCGGCCACCGGGTTGGGGCTGGCCCAGATACTCGCGGCCCCCTGGGCGGCGGCGGTGTTGGGCAGAAGGGTCATGGCGACGAGCGCGGCAATCGTCACGGCGATCAGCCGAACGATCAACCGGCCCGGTCGCTCGATGGTGGTGGTCTTCGAGGTGGACATCTCTGGCTCCTTGGGTGTGGCCGGTCCCTCCCGGCCGTTGACATCACGATGTGGAGCCGGCGTGAATCAGGCGTGAAAACGCACACGAGCCGGCCCCTGTGGGCCGGCTCATGCCTTGTTCGGAGTGGTGTACGAGCGCCCCAGTCACACTCCGATCTCGGCGAGCAGCGCTCCGATGCGCTCGCGGCCGGCCGCTGGGTCCGCTTCGCACAGCCCGGCGAGGGACCCGTCGAGCTCGAGCAGCTCGGGGTACATCTCCAGATACATGAAGCAGTCCGCTCGCATCGCGGCGAGGAGTTCGTCGTCCGGCTCCGGTTCTGGTTGGGGTTCGGGCTGCGGCGCGGGTTCCGGCGCGGGCTCGGGCTGCGGTGCCGGTTCGGGCTGCGGCTGCGGCGCGGGTTCCGGCACGGGCTCGGGCTGCGGCGCGGGTTCCGGCCGGGGCTGGGGCTCCGAGACGTTCTCGGCCTCGTCTGCCACATCCTCCACCGAGCGCTCGACCTCGTCGATCACCTCGTTGGCGGCCACTTCGGGGGTACCGGATTGGGCGATCGCCGGCACCGGCTGCGGGGCAGGTGCAGGGGCGGGAGCTGGACCGGGGGCCGGTGCTGGTGCAGGGGCGGGAGCTGGAGCGGGCGCCGCGGGTGCGGCCTCGAAGTCGACGGCGATTCGTGAATCGGGATCCGCGGGGTCGAACCCGTCCCTTCCGCCCATCGCGATTCCCGCAACTGCGCCGATGGCGAGGAGGAAGGCCGCCAACCTCTTTCCCCACGTGGTCTCGGGGATCCACCGAACCCGCGGACCGCGTGGTGGCCGAGGTGGCTCGGCGGCGGCCCTGGCCCGATACCGGGCCTCTCGTGCCCGATGCCGGTTGGCCCGGCGCTGGGCCCGATCGCGGCGTTGGCGGGTACGCCGCAGATTTCGCTCGGCGCGTCGCCGGGCGGCGCTTCCACGGGGACGGCTACGAACCGCATCCTCCCATCTGTCGACGTACTCCTGGTGACGGGAGGCGGTGCGCTCGGCTCGGGCCGCCTCTCGTCCTGCTCGATTGGCGAGTTGGGTGACGTTGCTCATTGTTCTTCTCCTTCTGGGTCTGTTTGGGGGAGACGGCTCAGCGGGTGAGCGCCTCGTACTGCTCAGGGGTGATCAGGCCGAGCTCGAGGCAGAGCTCGTAGTTGACCGGGATGTCGCACCGCGGGCGGGTGGGGCCCACGGTGTTCGGCGGTGCCTCAGTGGTGGGAGGCACGGTGGTGGGCGGCACAGTGGTGGGAGGCACAGTGGTTGGAGGCACGGTGGTGGGAGGCACAGTGGTGGGAGGCACAGTGGTTGGAGGCACCGTGGTTGGAGTGGTCGTAGGGGGAACGGTCTCGCCGCCCGCTGTGCGATGGCCGACGGTGGTGTCGGGGCTCACGCTCCGCCACTCCCGTTCGGCCACTGTGCGCTGCACCCGGAAGGTGACCCGCGGGGTCGAGCGGTCGGACACGACCTCGACTCGCTGCCCGACGAGCACGTATCCGGGCGGCGGGGTGAGCAGTTCGACGACCGTGTCGCCCGAGGTCATCAGGATGAAGCTCCCGCTCCTCGGCGTATGCGTGTCGCTCTTGGCCCGACCGAGCTCGTACCAGGTCCAGCGAACCTCGCCGCCGCCGACGAGCTCGTTGGTCCGGGCATCTCGGATGTGGACGCTCGCACCCGTGTCATAGCTGGTGTCTGGGTCGAGTGCGGTTCCGGAGAGGTCGCCCGACACCGGCTTGGCGAAGAGCTCGATCGTCGTCAGGCGCTGCACGGACAGCCGCAGGGGTCCGGCGCCGTCGGGGACATAGCCCGAGGGGGGCGTCCACTGCACGTCGTACTGGGCGGGCTGCAGCCTGTCGACGAACTCGTCACCGTCGGTCGTTCGGCCGAACACCGCGCCCGCCGGATCGACTCGGTTCACCGAGAGGGTGCCGCCCGGAACGATCTGGCCGGTGGTGCGGTCCTTCATCAACACATGGAGCCGCGGTTCGGGCTCCCGGTCGCGGGCCTGGACCCACAGGTTGCCGTCGGTGGCCAGCGGGTGGCGACTGACGATGCCGTTGTCGCCCAGCGTGTACACGCGGCCACCGGCGATGTGAGCGCTGATGCAGCGCAACACGTCTTGGCCGGCGCACTGATCGACGACGGTCCCGTCGCTATCGGTCAGCGGGTCGTAGCCGTCGGGCAGCGTTGTGACGACCCGGTAGGCGCCGCCGCGGGGGAAATGCACCATGGCCTCGCCCGAGGCATCGGTCAGCTGGGTGGTCCCGATGGGCGTTCCGTCGAGCCGCTGGATGCGGACGGCGGCGTCTTCGATCGTGTCGCCTTCGTCGTCGGTGACTCGGATCTGCACGCTGGCGGGCGTGTTGTCCGGCCGTTGAGCCTGAAGGCCTGCGCTGAGAAGCAGGATTCCTGCTCCGCAGGCGATCGAGAAAGTGAGTGCGATGGCGATGAGTCGGGTCTTCATGATTCTCTCCCTGTGTGGGCGCGTGGTGCGCTGAGGTGAGGTTTGGATCAGGCCGTGAAACCGGTGTGAAATCCGGTCAGGCCGCCGCGGGTTCCGGGATGCCGCAGGTGGTGAGCCAGCGCGGTCCCTCGTCGGTGAGGACGAGATGGAAGGCGAACGTCATCCGTTCGCCCGTGCTGGTGATCGCCCACTCGCCATAGACCGGCAGGGCGTTGTCGAACACCAGGTCTCCCGAGGGGCTCAGCAGCTCGAACGTTGTCGGACGATCGACGATGAGCACGACCATGTCGCTGATCGACCCGAGCGTCTGGGAGACGTATGCCTCGCAGCGCTCACCGCCGAACGCGCTCGGGATGCGCGGGTGGAGGGTGTCGAGGAGGTGCCCGAGGTCGCGGGATTCATGCGCGGCCCCGAAGTCGGCAGCGAAGCTCTCAGCGAGGGCGAAGTAGTCCGGCTGTGGCTCGACATCGCCGGGGCCGTTGTCGAGCGCGAGTTCGGGCACCTCGACCGCCGTGACCACACGTGAGTGCCCACTCGCGGGCGGTGTCTCGGCGGAGGAGGGGTAGGCCGTGGGGTCGGCGACGGTCGCCGGAGTCAGTATCAGGCTCGACGACGAGGGACTCGCCTGCGGCGAGGAGTCGGCGGTGACGGTGCGGGCTGCTGCGTAGCCGATCAGGGCTGCAACGAGGGCGCCCGCGAGCGCGGCGATGAGTTGACGAGGTTGCATGGGTCGTGTCCTTCGCTGGTGTGCCGCGAAGATCGCCCCGGGTCGTGAAAGTCGTGTGAAACGCGGCGCAGGAGCCGCTCGAGTAGGAAGGAGCGCCAGCGACGACCGGATCGGAGGCGTGGCCCGAGCGCCCGTCGCCGAAGGCGACAAGAGCGGAGTGCAGCTACCCGGGAACCGCGGACTCTCCCCTACACGCGGATGTCCTCAGGAGCCGCGGCCGCGGGCGTCGGTCAGTCGTCGGCAAACCAGCGGCGCTCGACGTCG
>Ga0209992_10000603_pt1 | contig 46715 bp, 59 predicted proteins | sample 2SBtaG_2_FD_182564 | JGI IMG/M metagenome (GOLD analysis project Ga0209992, IMG submission 182564) | Deep subsurface microbial communities from Kolumbo volcano to uncover new lineages of life (NeLLi) - 2SBTROV12_ACTIVE470 metaG (SPAdes)... | ecosystem: Environmental > Aquatic > Marine >... | reverse complement strand
GGACCGTCCGGGACACGGGCGACCTCGATGGCGGGTGGACCGCCGAGCACTGCTTCCGGGTCGACCTCGACGACCCCCAGGGCTTCGGGTACGCGCTGCGGTGGCTGGCCATCAACAGCGACGACCGCGCGGACGACATCATCAACCGGCTGTCCGACCAATGGCTCAACTGGTGGGAGTCCATCAATCCCGCCGACCGCCTCGCCCTGGCCCGCGCCATCGCTGAGATCATCAACACCTGAAGGGCGGAGCCGGCAACGGCATGCGCCCGGGGGCTGCGGCGCTTCCTGCCTCGCGCCCAGCCCCCACCCCTTCCACCCTGGAGAGACGATGTCCCTGATGCCCGAGCACCTCCGCACCGCGGCTACGATCTGCGGCCTGGAGGCCACCGCCGACCCGCAGGCTACCCACACTGCCCTGCAGCACGAGCTGTACACGGCGGGCCGCAACCTGAGCGGGGCGCACACCGTGCGCTCAATGTGCGAAGCGTTCCTCGAAGCGGCGGCCTCGGCCTGCGCTGACCTCAACGATCACGAGTCCGCCGGGCTCCTCCGCAACCTCGCTGCGCTGGCTGAGCCTGAGAAGGAGGACGCGAGCGATGAGTAGCTGCGAGCACAACGACTTCACCTTCGATCGCTACGAGGAGAATGGCAACAGCTACGTCGTCCACCTCACCTGCCGAAGCTGCGGTAGCTCCGGATCCTTTGCCATCGAGCACGAGTGGATCCTGTGGCCTGAAGAGGACGAAGAGGAGCCCACCGACTGCGACAGCTGCGACGGCACGGGCATCGTCGGAGGGCAGGGCTACCTGGGCAGCGACAACATGGATGTGGTGATGGTCGTTATGCCCTGTGACGACTGCACTGCGCACGAGGCTGTGCCCGCTGAGATCTTCGGCACGTACGACTACGAGCTGCCCGCCCGTGTCGAGCGGTACCTCAAGGCGGTGGGCGTCTTTGACTGAACCCTCTTGACACCATCTCTCTCCACTGTTAGCGTCACCCCGTCCCCACTGAGGAGGAACCCCATGTCCGTCGAGTCCTTCATCCCCACCACGAGCCGCAAGCGGCTGAAGCTGACGCACACCAAGCGTGCCCGCAAGCCGATCCCCGAGGCTGGCGTCGAGGTCGGCACCGAGTACTGGGCAGTGAAGCCCTACCGCCGTCCGCGCCGCATCTTCCTGGAGGAGCCCGCACCCGACGACGAGCGCCTGTTCGTCGTCAAGTACCTGAGCAAGAACGCGCTGATCCAGGTCGCGCGGGATGCCGTCGAGAGCCTCGACGTCAGCGACGGGAAGAACACCATCTACAACACGATCACCGAGGCGGCGGACATCATCGAAGGCGCCGCCTCCGAGTACGGCGAGAGCCGCGACAACATGCCTGTCGAAGGCAGCGAGATGTGGGAGAAGCTCGACGAGATCGCCAACGCTGGCGAGGACGTGGCGTCCAACCTGCGCTTCGCCGCTGACGAGGTCGACGGCCTGGACGAGGACGGCGACGACTTCGAGGACGAGCTGGAGATGGCGCTCCAGGAGGCGCAGTCCGCAGCGGGCGACGCCCTGTCCTGGGACGACGTGTAGCCGTGGCTCTCCTCTACTGCGCCGAGGACAAGCACGAGCCCGACGAGGACGTGATGTACCGAGACTGGTTCACCAACGTCGGGCACTGCTGGCTGACCCACTGCAAGCACTGCCCGCAGGAGATGATCATGCCCGATGAGACCGAGGTGTGGGAGGTGCTGCTCACCCCCACCCCCACGAGGCCCGCCTGATGGCAGATCTGCACGACGAGCTGCACGAGGAGTGGCGAGCGTTCAAGCTCACCGACTGGACGAGCAACGGGCGGGCGTTGTTCCGCTTCTGGACGATGGACGGCGTGATCGTCCATCAGGCTGCGACAATCCGCGAGAGCGGAGACAAGCCGTTCTGGCAGGTGTTCCGACCAGACGGCGCGACCTTGCGACAGGGGCCTTCGACGAGTGACGTCGATGCGAAGCGTGCCGTCACCGCCACGCTGCTCACGTTCATCTCCAAGATCAACGCACCCCGACCCAAGCACAGGCGCAACCGCAAGGGCGCCACCACCACCAACTACCTGGGCATCCTCGTCCTGATGTGGGCGATCGTGTTCTTCCTCGGAGACAAGGCATGCGGGTGACACTGATCGAAGATCACTTCGGCTACGGCGCGGAGAACCCCTTCGAGCCCACCGCTACCGGCCCGTGGCTTACCTCCCGGATCACAGCTTGGCGGCACGTCGTGCTGCGCATCGGCGACCGCGTCGTGCGCTCCCCCGGCTACGTGCCCGCCGACGAGCGGTCGGCACACGAGCACCGCCAGGGCCTCATCGAGATGGCAATGGCTGCCGCTGACCTGGACGAGCTGATCGAGATCGGTTGGCTCGAAGACTACTGGAACTGATGACCGCCTCTCCCCTCATCCCATCGACCCTCCGACCCTGGGTCCCCGAGTTCGCCGTCGACTACCAGCGTGAGGGCGTGCAGTGGGCGACCGAGCGCAACGCCGCCTACTTCGTGTGGGCAGCAGGTGCGGGCAAGACCCTCGGCGCCATCTGGACTGGGCTCGTGTGGCAGGCGTACTCCGGGAAGAAGGTGATCGTCGTGACCAAGGCCCCGGTGCGAGATCAGTTCCGTCGAGAGATCGAACGCTTCTCCACCATCCGCCCCCAGGTGCTCACCGGCAGGACGCCGCACCCCATCCCGCAGGCGATCGACTGGGTTGTGCTGGGCTGGCCAACCCTGGCTGCATGGCAGCCGGAGCTGTCCCGCTGGGCTCGGGGTGGGATCGTCATCTTCGATGAGCTGCACTACGCCCGTGCCTGGAAGCGAGTGGCGCGACGCATCAGCAGCAACAACAGGATCGTGTGGGACAACCTGGACAACATCTCCAACGCCGCCGCTGCGCTCTCGAAGGCGTGCCGCTATCGCCTGGGCCTCAGCGCAACGCCTGTGCCCAACAGCCTGATGGATCTGTGGAGTCAGCAGGATGTGCTTGAGCCCGGCTGCTGGGACACGAGCTGGAACTACGCCCACGAGTACTGCGACGCCTCGCCCGGTGAGTACGGCGGGCTCGACACCTCGGGCAAGTCGAACGTCGGCAGGCTGAAGAAGAACCTGCGGCGCACGTGGCACCGTGTGAAGCAGGCCCAGGTCAACCGCTTCCTCCCGCCCAAGCGGCGGCAGCTCGTCTACCTCCGGAAGGAAGATCAGTCCCGCCCGGCTGCGTTCAAGCAAGACCTGCGGCGGGCAGCCAAGAAGGGCAAGCAGAACCTGCTGGAGATGCGCCTCATGGAGGCCGCCACCCGCAAGCAGAAGTGGCTGGTCGACACAGTGATGGACGCCCTGATCTGCAAGCAGAAGGTGGTCATCTTCACCGGGCGGCAGAAGGACTGCGAGAAGCTCGCCGAGGTGCTGAGCAAGAAGATCGAGAAGCAAGGGCTCGGCTGCCCCGTCTGGTTCGGACACGGTGGCTTCGGCCCTGCCCACGTGGACACCACGTGCGTCGAGTACATGGCGCAGCCTGGGCCCGCCTTGCTGGTGGGAACCGGCGATGCCTACGGCGAGGGCAAGAACCTCCAGGACACCGACCTGCTGGTGCTGTCGATGCTGCCGTACACACCCGGGCAGATCCTCCAGCGAGAGAACCGGGTCGCCCGACTCGGGCAGACCCGCCCCGCCCTGGTGCTGTACCCCATCGCCGAGGGCACGGAGGACGAGCGCATCGCCAGCATCCTGCTGCCCAAGCTGGAGCAGGTGAGCGAGGCGGTGGGCGACGAGGAAGCCGAGGCTGTCATGGCGGCAGTCGCGGGAGACGAAGACGAAGAAGAGATCCTTGCGAGGATCTTGTGGGAGATGGACGATTGAGCCAGTGGGCATACACCACGACGCGCTGGGCCATCTACCTCCGTGACGGGCTCGCCTGTGTCTACTGCCGCGCCACCATCCAGGCCCTGGTGAAGGATCCGGACGGTGCGAACTTCCTCACCCTCGACCACGTCAGGCCCCGCACGAAGGCTGGCTCGAACCAGCCGAGCAACCTTGTCACTGCCTGCTACGCCTGCAACACACTCAAGGGCCGAGGCTCGCTGCTCAGGCTGTGCTCCGATCTCGGCCTGAGCTACAACGCAACCCGCTCTCGTAGCGGGCGTCATCGCCGGCAGGACATCGAGCGCTACCGCCCCGCCGCCAAGCTCCTGCTCGGCCGCATCCCCGGTGTGCCGATCGCCCAGCTGGTCGTCGACCACGACTGGCTGGTGCGCAAGCAGTGGGAGGGCGCCTTCGAGCAGGAGCTGTGGGAACACCTGCAGTCTCAGAACGAGCTGTTCTGCCGCGAGTGCGGCGGGACGTTACCTCACCCCGAACAGGATCCGATCGAGTATGACGACAGCATCTTCTGAGGAGTCTCCATGATCCTCCTCGCCCTCCTCGCCTGCGCCGAGCCTATCACTTTTGATACGGCTGCGCCGATCGAGTACCCTGAGACGGAGTGCTCCATCGAGATGAAGGTCTCGCCCACGATCACCGTCAACACCGATGGCACCGTCGAGTGGGTCGAGTGCTTCGACACCGTGAGCAGTCAGCCCACCATCGTGTACGACTACAGCGGCTGCTGCCCAGCGCCCTGGGAGTACCTGTGGTTCGACGGCGGCTATGTCTACTGCGTCATCTGGTAGATCTTTTTCCTTGACGCTGGCTATCCATCTTGATAGCGTGCTCTCCCCAATCAACCGATCTCCCCCGGAGTCTTCATGTCCGCCCTGCCTCTCGTCTCCCTGCCCGACGACCGCGCCGACATCGGCCGTCGCCAGATGCGCCTCTTCGCCAAGGGTCGGATCAAGGGCTACAGCGCCATGTCTGCCGACGACCTGTTCGAGCGGCTCACCGAGCTGAAGGCGCAGGAGAACATCCTGGAGCCCGAGCCTGTCGAGCCTGTCGAGCCTGCCGAGGAGCCCAACGACACCGACGCCTTCGACCTGTTCGACCACATCGACGACGAGGACGAGGAGCCCGAGCCCGAGCCCGAGCCCGAGCCCGAGCCCGAGCCCGTCAAGGCCAAGGCCAAGGCCAAGCCGAAGAAGGCCAAGGCCAAGGCCAAGGCCAAGGCCAAGAAGGCCAAGAAGGCTCCGCCCAAGTCCGTGCAGCACGGCAACTGCAGCTTCCCCGAGCGCACTCCCGGCAAGCCTTGGGCCTCGCCCCGCCGCCGCAAGGGCCCGCTGCCCGAGGGCGTGCTGGCGCTGTGCCCTGCGACCGGGGTCAAGGCGACCACGCCCGAGGAGGTCGAGGAGCTGTTCGGCTACCGCAAGCTGAAGCGCCGGGACAAGGACGGCAACCTGATCGTCAAGACCGCGCCGCAGTCCTACTCCCGCGAGGCCCGCCGCGAGCACGCCGCAGTCCTGCGCCGCGCCAAGGCTGAGGCCAAGGCTGCCGAGCCCGCGCCGAAGAAGGCCCAGGTGAAGAAGGCCAAGGCGAAGAAGTAGACAGGCCGAGGGGCGGACACATTCTGTCCGCCCCGTAGGCTACAACATCCTCACGAGGTAGCAATCGTGTCTGAGCTGATTGATCGAGGACAAAGCACCTGGGGCTCCAGCCGCCTGTCGACCTTCATCGGGTGCCCCCGTCGGTACGGCTACGAGTACGAGCTGGGGATCAAGGACGACGGCGACAAGATGCCGCTGCTCCGGGGCATCCTCCTGCACACCGGGCTCGCCCACTACTACCGCCGCATCCAGGCTGTCCAGATGAGCGAGGATCCTGCACAGTGGCTGCGTCCCACCGAGGCAGTCGACACCAAGGCTGCCCTGCTGGCCGAGGAGCACCGCAGCGAGATGCCCGTGGAGCTGGCGCCCCGAGTCAAGGAGGCGATCAAGGAGTACCACAGCTACTGGAACCACGACCGGGACTGGAAGATCCTCGATGTCGAGGGTGAGCTGCGCGTGCGGGTCAAAGATCCGGAGCGGGTCAAGGTCATCTGGGATGACTTCGAGGACGACGTCGTCGGCCCCGTTGAGGCTGACGGCGCGTCGGCTGCGCAGCTCGCGACCGAGACTGTGCGCTACCTCTACACCCAGCGCCCCGACCTGATGATCTGGCACCGCAAGTTCAAGCAGGTGTTCAGCGTCGATCACAAGGGCACGTCGATGCTCATCAACTCAGTCGCCCCGAGTTACGCGATGTCCCTCCAGTTCATCGGCTACGAGGCCCTGTGCAAGGCGAAGTGGGGCGCGAAGTGGGGCGGCAACATCCTCAACGCAGTCCAGATCACAAAGAAGAAGCTCAACTTCGGGCGGCCCCGTCTGCCCTCAGCACCCGCTGCGATGATCACGTTCAAGAAGACCGTGGTCTTCTGGCGCCGGCAGATCGCTGACCTGAAGCGAGCCGGTGTTCCTCCCGAGGAGTGGCCGCAGTCCTTCCAGTGCTACGGGCGTTACGGCGCCTGCCCGCACATCGCCCGCTGCCAGGGGATGAAGTAGATGAAGTGCCCGAGCAAATGTACGGGTGGCTCGGTGGGATTGGCCCGAGGCTACCGCATCATCGAGTGCGAGACCTGCTGGGGCAAGGGCTATGTCTGCCCCGATGGCGGGACCTGCCACCACGACTGCGAGGACGGCAGGTGCTTCCGCGTCCGGTCCTGTGCGAGCTTCGAGCCTGACGGCAGCTGGGCCCGCTTCGAGCTGTGCCCGAGTGGGCACCCCGCCGACGGATCTCCATGCGTCAGCTACAAGTGCGAACGGTTGGCTTCATCTTCTCCTTGACACTCCTTCTCCTTCCTATTACCGTCCTCTCCAAGAGGTAGCACTCCATGTCCAAGACCACCTTCGGCTGCGTCTACGCCCCTCCCAAGAAGGGCAAGACCTTCTCGCTCCTGGCGGGCCTGCCGGAGAGCATCTTCGTGGCCCGCACTCGGGCCCTGCTCCCTGCCCGCATGCTGGGCACAGACGTCGCTGCTCGCATCATGGACCGGGCGGTGCCCCTGACGAACGTCCGGGATGCGATCGACACCCTGCACGAGCACGGGGCCTCGGCCTCGTCCATCGTCCTGGACGACTTCAACTTCGCCATGGACGAGACCCTGCGGCTGATGACGATCAAGCACGGCGACAACTGGGATCGGTTCACGGAGACCATCGAAGAGGTGCGCGAGTTCTGTGTGCTGGCCGACGAGGTCGACGCCGTCGTCTTCACCTCGCACCACGAGATGAACCCGCGCACGGTCAAGAACAAGAAGACCAAGGTCGAGACGCCGCTGCCCGGCGGGCCGCTGGTACCCGGGTGGAAGCTGCCCGAGGAGTACCCCGCCTGGATGTCCATGGTCATCCGCATGGTGTACGACGAGACGTCACCGAGCTGGCCCTACGTGTACCAGACGGGACCAGATCCGGACTACGTGACCGGCGACCGCACCGGCATCAGCCCGCCCTTCTTCCCTGCGAACCTGGGCGTGCTCTTGCGAGAGGCGGGCTACAACGTGCCCCGCCCCAAGGGGCTCGCCTGGATGGACAAGGTTGTGGCGGCTGCGTCACAGAAGATCTTGCCCATCATGCAGGAGGCTGACACCGCAGCCATGGGCACCTACCTCGCCTCCATCGCCACCAAGCTGGGCTCCAAGGGCATCGCCCCCGAGCACATCAAGTGGGCGATCCGAGATTCCTACGATCGAGCGCGGCTCCTGGATGCCCAGGCCAACCTCGTGGACGACTTCATCACCGCCCTCTCGGGGGCACTCACCGACGACACGGAGCTGTAGCCATCATGGCCACCCTCATCATCCCTCCCCTCAAGGGCGTTCGCGCCTTCGGCAAGTTCACCCCTCCCACGAAGCGTGGCGCCTACAAGGTGCGCATCGTGGCGACCAACATGGGCGAGTCGAACGCTGGCAATGAGCGCTTCTACTTCGACTGCATGGTGCTCGAAGGTTCCGATCCGGACGCCAAGGGCTGCGACATCAGCGACGGCCTGAACACCATCGAGTCCGCGGACGACGTGGGTGCCGGCGCGTGGCTCGCCTTCTTCGGATCTCTCGGCCTGCTCGCCAAGGCGGAGAAGGGGCTCAAGACCGACTCCGACAAGTTCGTGGGCAAGACGCTGTACTGCTGGTACGAGCCGAAGCCCGAGCAGGTCGGCAACAAGAAGACCTACGACTCCAAGACCTGGGTCACCGAGGATCGCTACAAGCAGCTCCTCGCCATGGAGACGGCGACCGACGACGGCATCGACATCGACGACGACGAGCCCGCCCCGACGCCCGCCAAGAAGGCGCCGCCCAAGAAGCGGGCGCCCGCCAAGAAGAAGGCCGCGCCCAAGAAGAAGGCCGCGCCGCCTCCGCCCCCCGAGGAGGAGGAAGAGGACGAGGACGATCTCCTCGACGACCTCGACCTGTAGTCCCCTGTCGAAGTGACCCCACCAGCCGGGCCGGTAAGCTCCCTGGCTGGTGGGGTCTCTTCACTCTCCCACCTCCGAGATCAACATGACCCGCAAGATCGGCAACCGCTGGAAGTCCCGCCCCACCCGCAACGCCCGGGAGGCGGCGAAGCCCCTACAGCGCAAGGCGCTGAACGACGTGGAGATGAGCCTGCAGCGCCTCCCCAAGGAGGAGCAGCGGATCTTCCGTCACCTGATGAACGCCCGCCACCGGGCAGCTGCTCGCCACCCCGACCCCGCCGGGCCCCTGGCTCCCTTCGAGCCGACGCCGCATACCGGCCCGCGTGCCCAGCACTGGGGCCTGATGCCGCACGTCACGCGTCCCCGGGGCTCCGGCAAGGAGCGCGAGCGCACGCTCGTCACGCCCCGGATCATGCGCGGCATCCTCTCCTCGGCCATCTCCGGCGAGACCGACCACCTCGACACCCTTGAGCGGTTCGTCCGGTGAGGTACTTCCGCTTCCGCTGCGACACGTGTCCGCCCCCGCACGGTGGCACGCACGTAGAGCACGGGGTCACCTTCGGGCCGAACCTCGACCACGTGGGCCGGTTCCCGATCTGCCCCATAGACTTCGAGTGCCCGGGGTGCGGCGATGTCCTCGTGCGGAAGGGCGACCTTCTCCCCGAAGCGGTCGCGCCCATTGCTGGTGTCCCTCTCGCCACCCCCTGGGCACCGCTCCGGTGGCTGGGCTCGTTCGTTACGTGGATCTACCACGCCATTCCCGAGGCGTGGCTGCCGGAGGATCGGTACTGATGGCTGAGGAAAGCTACGGAGACGTGATCAAGAACATCATGCAGACTCGCTTCAACGCTGTCGCCGCTGCGAGTGCTCCTCGACGTCGCCCTCGGCTCCGCCTCCCCGGACCTGTGTGCGCCCTGTGCTGCGACCGCATCCAGGGTGCGCCTCTCCCCCCACCGGGCGCCTTCCGCGTCCACACCGCCTGCACGAACCCACCTGATGATCTCCCCTGATGACGCTCTCGACCTTGCTCGTTGTGACCAGTGCCCTCTTGGTGCGCACTGGCGTCGACTCGATCAGTTCGCGCCTGTCCCCGCGGAGAGGAACCCAGGCGCCACCGCCGTCATCGTCGGTGAGGCGCCCGGCAAACAGGAAGTCATCCACGGCCGCCCCTTCGTCGGACCCGCGGGCGTGCTCTCCCTGGAAGCTCTGGATGCGGCCGGCTTCCGACGCCGCGACTTCCACTGGACGAACACCGTCGCGTGCCGCTATCCGAACGATCGTAGTGAGGAGTTCCTGGCGAAGCTGAAGCGGAGCAACCGGACGCGCAAGCGCAAGGACAAGGCCCCGCGACCTACGCCCGAGACCTGCTGCCGCCCGCGGCTCGACGCCGAGCTTGCTGGGGCAGATCGTCTGATTCCCATGGGGAAGAGCGCAGCCTCCGCCGTGCTCTCGGGGAACGCCAACATCTTCGACATCCGGGGAGGCCCCGCCCAGTCGGAAGATCGGCTCGTCCTGCCCACGCTTCACCCGCAGTCGGTCTACAAGCCCGGGATGCTGAAGTGGCAGCGGATCTTCAAGCTGGACATCGCCAAGGCCAAGCGCTTCTTCGCGGGCAAGCTGACCTGGAAGGATCCGAAGGTCACGTACAACCCGCCGCCACAGATGCTGCACTCCAAGCTGCGCGACTGGCAGCGGGCGGGTCGGCCCGTGGCGTACGACGTGGAGACCGACGGCATCGACCCGCTGTCGGCCAACCTCCGATGCCTCGCCCTGGGCACCACCGACGACGTGGTTGTCGTGGGCCTGCTGTCTGTCGACGGCGTGTCCCGCATCTGGGGCAAGCGCGACGAGGACGATATCCGCCGGATCTTGACTCGATTCTTCCGGGACCCCAAGGTCACACTCCTCGGGCACAACGCGGGCTACTTCGACCGCATGGTGATCGAGACGCAGTTCGGCGTGACGCCCCGCAGGCTGGTCGACACCATCTTGCTCAGCCGTCTGGCTGACTCCGAGATGCCCAAGAGCCTCGCCTACCGGGGCTCCATCCACACCGACGTGCCCTCCTGGAAGAGCGAGCACACGGCGGTCACCGCCAAGACCGACGACGAGCTGTGGGCATACAACGCCACGGACGTCGCGGTCACTGCGCGGATCGCCAAGCCCATGAAGCAGCTCGCTGAGCGGCGCGGGCAGCGCCACCTCTACGCCATCGACTCCGCCCTTCAGGATGTCTGCGTGGGCATGCACCGCCTGGGCATGTGGGTCGACCGCGTCCAGCTCCGCAATCGACTGATCGACTACGAGGAGCGAGTCGAGGTGCAGCGGGCAGCAGTCGTCGCAGCCTTCGGGCGCCCGGGTCTGAACCCGAACAGCTACGATCAGATCCGGGACATCATCTTCAACCGCTGGTCCCTGCCTGCCCAGGGCTTCACGAAGGCTGGGCTGGAGAGCACCGACGACGATGCCCTGCGTGCGCTGTTGTCGAACCCCCTGGTCGAGCCCGAACAGCGGCTGGCGATCAAGGCCCTGAGGAAGTACCGGCAGACGAACAAGGTGCTCACCACCTACCTCCGGCCCTGGTGGGCAGGCGCTCCTCGGGACGAGTACTTCCAGATCCGCCCCGACTACAACGTCCAGGGCACCCTGACCGGCCGCTTCTCCAGCTCGGGCCCGAACTTCCAGAACGTGCCGAAGCACCTACGTGACATCTTCGTCGCCCCTCCGGGCTTCGTCCTGGTGGGCGCGGACTACGATCAGCTGGAGCTGCGACTCATCGCAGCCGAGGCTGGGGCGAAGCGGCTGCTCCAGGTCTTCGCCCAGGACATCGACCCGCACACCACGGCGATGCTCGACGTCTTCGGCGAGGGCATCTGGCAGCTCGCAGGCGCCCCGCCCGAGGGCACCATCGCGGGCGCAGTCGCCAAGGGCAAGGGCCTCTTCTCGCTCCGACGCGATCTCATCAAGCGTGTCCGCTACGCCACCCAGTACGACGCCTCGGCGGAGACTGCCCACGGTGTGGTCACCGAGGCTGAGGACAAGGACGGCAACCTGATCTTCGCGAGCAAGAGCGTGCGGGACATCCGCGTGATCACGAAGAAGATGTGGAAGCCCGACCCTGAGGTGGGCGAGTGGTGGAAGCTCATGCAGCGCACCTTCCGTCGCCAGGGCTGGCTCGCCGAGTCCGTCATGGGCAGGCGCAGGTACTTCACCGGCACGGGCGGCAAGAAGAACGAGCTGGTCAACTTCCCGATCCAGGGCGGTGGCGCCGGCATCGTCAACGCTGCGACTCTCCGGCTCACCAAGGGCTGGGACCCGCTGACGGGCGAGCACTTCGCCGCCCCCCTGCCGACTGATGTCGCCGGCAGCTTCGGCATCTGCAATCAGGTGCACGACTCGCTGTGCGCCATCTGCCCTGAAGATCTCGGAGAGGAGGTCAAGGGCATCATCCAGCACCACATGACCATGCGCATCGATCACCTCGATGTCGACTTCACCGCCGAGGCAGCAATCGCGCAGCGGTGGAGTGATACTTGATAATCCCGCTATTTCCTGTTAGCGTACACACTCCTTCCCACCCACCCCTGAGGTAGCACTCATGATCAAGTCCCTTTCCTACCGGCTGAAGCGAGGTGACACCGTCACCCTGCAGGATCTCAGCTCCGGCATCATCGCCCTAGGGCCCAACGGCTCGGGCAAGACCGCGTTCACCAACGCCATCCAGCTCCCGCTCTCGGGCAAGGCCCTCGACGTGGGCCTCCGAGACAGCGTGGCGGCAGGCTCCCGGCGCAGCGCAGTGCTCGCCACCACCGCCGACGCCCCCTTCGCCGAGATCGATCTGGGCGAGCTGGGCATCGCCCGCTGGGAGCAGGGTGAGAAGCTGTCCTGGTCGGGCCTCGAAGCCGACGTCGCCTTCCTGTGGCAGGAGGCCGAGGCAATGGTCGCAGGCGGTGCCACGACCGCCGTGCGCTTCTTCGTGAACCGCTTCTCCCCGGAGCTGCCCAAGGCCCCGCTGGCTGACGACACCGTGCTCAATCGCATCGAGAGCTTCGAGATCAGCCCGACGCCGGAGGACAACCCGTTCGAGTTCACCGACAGCTCCGACCTCCTCGCCGCCGAGACGAAGGTCGCCAAGGTGCTCAAGGGTCACAAGGACCGGCTGAAGGCACTGACGGCTGCGATGGCGGTGGTCAAGTCCTGCCGTACGGTGGACAACGCAGACGGCAAGGCGCTGATGCGTCCCCTGGCTCAGATCATGGGGGCCCAGCTCACCCGAGGCAAGCCGAACTGCATCACCTGCGGCGAGGACACGGACGAGGCGAAGGTCACCGCCCGGCTGGCGAAGGTCACCAAGGCCCTGCCCAAGGCGAAGCTGCCCAGCGCGAGCGAGGCCCTGGCTGTGGCTGCGGGTCTCCAGCTCGAAGCGGAGTCCGTCTCCGCCGAGGTCAAGGTGCTCGACAAGGTCCTCAAGTGGATCCAGTCCTGGATGGAGGCCGCGGTCAAGTCCGCCCTCCCGAGCATCTGCGACGAGATCAACTCCCACCTGCCCGAAGGGTTCGCCTTTCGCGGGGCCTTCCACGGGCGGCAGTTCCTCGCGGGCTTTCGCGACGGCGAGGACATTCGCATGGGCTTCTCCGGTGGCGAGGGCCAGCTCCTCCTCGCGGCGATCTGTGCCGCAGTGTCCATCCGCGTGCACGAAGAGGGCGGCCTCCCGGTCACCATGACGGGTGACCGCTGGTTGGACGAGGACTTCCTGCGGCACATCCTCGGCGCCCTCCAGGGGGCCCAGGGTCTCCGCGTCGTCACCGCCGTCAAGCTCAAGCGCGGTCGGCCCCCGGGAGGGTGGTCGATCTGCAAGTTTCCCCTCGGCTGAAGTCGAGCGGATCAGGCTCGGGCCACACCGGATGCCCTGTGGTCACTTGAGCTGGTGTCTCAACCAGGGCATCTGTGAGGGCTGCAAGGCCCCGAGGTACAGATGAAGATCAACCCCCTCCACGACAACATCCTGGCCACGCGCATCGACGCGGAGTCCACCACCCCCAGCGGCCTGCACCTCCCGGCGTCGGCCGTGCGGAGCAAGCTCAACCACCTGCGGGTCGTGGCGGTGGGTCCGGGCATCCGTCACGCGAACGGTTCAATCACGGAGATGTCCGTGCGCCCCGGTGAGACCATTCTCATCGGCAACTACGTCGGCAGCGAGATCGTTGTCAACGAGGAGAAGTGCGTCTTCCTCAAGATGGGCGACGTGCTCGGTGTGCTGGAAGACGAGACCCCGTTCTGATGTCTGACAAGACCGAGAACCGGGCGCGGGCTGAGGGGCTGAAGCACGAGCACGATGGCCACGGCATCAACGGCTACTGCAAGCACTGCGGGATGCTCAGGACCCAGGAGTGGTCCTACTGCCCTGTCCGGGTGGATGCAGCCCTGGCCGCAGCCGAGGCGCGGGCACTTGAGCGGGCTGCGGAGGTGTGTGACGACGTGGCCGACGCAGCCGAAGATGAGTCGCACCGCCCGACATTCCCACAAGCGCAGGCGATGGCTGCCGGCGAGGCTGCCGGGGCTTGTCACTGTGCTGATGCCATCCGAGCCCTCAAGGAGGCCCCATGACCTCCAACCCCTTGAGCCCGGAGCCGACGATGTCTGACTACACCGACCCGCTGGACCTGCTCCCAGACACCCCGGAGAGCCGCGAGATCAAGGAGCGAGAGCGCAAGGCCCGGCGCACGCTCAAGGAGCCGACGATGTCTGACCGCCCTGACCTGGATGCGCTGGAAGCCCGGATCCGCGCTGCGAGTGAGCCCGCGTGCCCGAAGTGCAAGGGGTCGGGCATCCTGTCGCGATACCCGGCGGACTCGCGGATCTGCGATCAGTGCGGCGGGCAAGGGCTGAACACGAACGGGTGGTTCGTCTACGATCCTGCCACCATCCTGTCCCTGATCGCCTACGCCCGGCGGCTGGAGGGGGAGCGGGACGAGGCTCGCTTGCTCGCCAAGCAGCGGTGTGTGGCGCTCGACGCCCACCGCAAGGCTTTGCTGGAGGCGCAGGAGAAGCTGGGTGCGCTGGACGAGCAGTACACCGACGAGGTGGCCGCATCGGACGTGATCGAGAAGCAGCTTCGAGAGGAGCGCGACCACTACCGGGCCGCCCTCGTCGAGTGCGCCGACCGCTACCCCGTGACCGCCGCCGACCTGGAGCGGTGGTGGGCCAACCCCGAGACCGAGGAAAGCCAGACATGAGCCTTGAACGCCTTGAGCGGCACGCCACCTTCATCCGAATCGGCCTGGAGATGGGATTCTCCCTCGCGGGGCTCCTGTGGGTTGCGGCCGAGTTGGAGCAGCGAGCCAGCAACGGAGACAACGATGTCCTCTGACCGCCCGGACCTGGATGCCCTGATCGCCGAGCGCGACCGGTTGCGGGCTGCGCTGGGATTCGACCAACCATGGCCGCTTCGTGACGTGGTCGCGAGGCTGGTGGAGGCCGCCGAGCACCTGCACAGCGACCACCAGTGCGACGCCCACGGGTACGAAGAGGTCATGGAAGCCGTCAGCGTTGCCCGGCGGTATCTGTCCATCCTGGGCGCCCTCGCCCTGCTCACCCCCAAGCCCGAGGAGGGCGCATGAGCGACACAGTATGGCCCCTGTTCTCCTTCTATGGCGGCAAGTGGCGGGCTGGGAAGCGCTATCCACAACCTCTGCACGACACAATCGTCGAGCCCTTCGCCGGCTCTGCTGGCTACAGCATGAGGCACGCAGGGCGACGGGTGATTCTGGTCGAGCGAGATCCGGCCGTGGTGGGCACATGGAGGTGGCTCCTGGAAGCAACCCCATCCGAGATCCTTTCGCTGCCGGATCTGGCTCCTGGGCAGACAGTCGATGACTTGAGCCTCTGCCAGGAGGCCCGGTGGTTCATCGGGTGGTGGCTGAACAAGGGGGCTGCCAGCCCATGCAAGAGTCCCTCCAGTTGGATGAGATCAGGGATCCGTCCGAACTCCTATTGGGGCCGCGCTGTCCGCGAGCGAGTCGCCCGAGACGTAGAGCATGCCAGGCACTGGCAGATCATCGAGGGAGACTACAGGGACGCCCCCGACATCGAAGCAACTTGGTTCATCGACCCTCCCTATTCTGGAGCCGCAGGGAGGCTGTACCGCCACGGGAAAGACCTGGACTATTCGGCACTCGCTGCGTGGTGTCGCCAACGGCAGGGCCAAGCCATCGTTTGCGAGAACGTCGGGGCTGATTGGCTTCCATTCCGCCCGTTCTCGACGATCAAGTCGAACCCGTCCCGCCGAGGTCGCGGCTACAGCGCAGAGGCGATCTGGACGAACACAGGACAGATGACCCAAGCCCTGCTCACCCCCGAGCCCGAGGAGGAGTGATGGTCTGGGCCTGGAGAACCACCCCCAACGGACAGCGTGCAGACCACGATGGGCACACCCTCATGGTCTGGGTAGGCCACCACGGCTCCGTTCACTGGTCCTGGTACGTGCCCAGTGACGATCACTGCCCGCACATCACGGGCCGGGTCAACAGCGGGCGCATGGATCCGTTCAAGCTCTTCGCCGAAGCCAAGCGGCTGGCGGAAGCGGCAGCAGCGACCGTGCCTACCCCCGAGCCCGAGGAGGGCGCATGAGCGACCTGATCACCATCGAGCAGGCGTGGTAGAGTGGTGGGGAGCCGCGCCAACGGCTCAACCCACCTGCACCACCGCTTTGAAGGAGCGACGATGCCGAACCAGTATACCAACCAGCCCGAGCGGTCCTGCACTCTCGACGGCTGCAACAGCAAGCACCTGGCTCAAGGGTGGTGCGCTCTGCACTACCAGCGCTGGAGGCGGAACGGCGATCCCGAGTGGACGCCCTACTTCGACTTCGAGCACCGCCTGTGGTCCGGCATCGAGAAGACCGACACCTGTTGGCTGTGGACCCGCTCCACGAACGGCAAGGGCTACGGGCAGATTCAGAAGGGCAGCCAGAAGTTCCTGGTTCACCGTGCCACCTTCGAGCGGCTGGTCGGCCCTGTGCCGGACGGGCTGGAGTTGGACCACCTGTGCCGGGTCCGGCTCTGCTGCAACCCCGAGCACCTGGAGCCCGTGACGCGCAAGGAGAACATCCTGCGCGGCGAGTCTCCGACGGCGCTCAACGCCAGGAAGACGCACTGCAAGAACGGGCACCCGTTCGACGAGAAGAACACCCGCACAGACGGTCGTGGGTACCGGGTGTGTCGGGCCTGTGAGCGCAAGAGGGACCAGCGGAGGAGCAGGAAATGACCGACATCGTGACTTGCCCTGCCTACGACTCGTTGCTGATGCCGGGGGTGCTGGTGCTGGACCTGGAAGCCGGCGTCGTTGGCCCATGGCTGTCCGTTGAGGAAGACGTTCACTTCCTCGCGTCCGCAGTCGGGCTGCGCGAAGTCTTCGAGTCCATGGACATCGCCCTCGTCCTCTCTCACCCCAACCACGACGCCAGCCTGAGCCGGCATCGAGTCAGGGACTTCCTGAAGGAGCGCGGGCACGAAGTCACCACCGACAAGCCCGCCGAGCTTCGGGACGCCTTCATGCGCCTGACTACCGAACGCGACCCGACAGCCGCCGAGCGCGAGGACTTCTACATGAGCAACATGCTTCTGGCGACCCCGGACGGCAACCCAAGGATCACGCCGATGACCCCTGACCTGATCGACACCCTGCCGCCCATCGACCTCAGTGTCGATCCCTGGCGACCCCTGATGGACACCCTCCCGGAAGAGCGCCGCTTCGACCTCGACGACTCCCGGGACGTGGGCGCTGCACTCCGGTTCTGGTGGCTGGAGGCTGCTGCGTTCAAGAACGACGAGGCGTGCGCCACACATGAGGGCCTGCTCTGGCGGTGGATGAACGACACCTTCGACGACGCCGATCGGCTCCTGCTGACCCAGGGGCTGGTGGGCGCTGTGGGAGCCGACGATGCCCGCTGACAACTACTTCGTCCTCGACGACGCGGAGAAATCGATCCTGGAGGCGGCCCGTGTCTACTTCGGGCTTCGCCCGTCGGACCTGTTTCCAGCGCCCTTCGTGACGGTCAGCGACGTGATCGCGCTGCGGATGGAGTGCCCTGCTGCTGGGGACCTGTTGCGCTGGTGGGCGTCTCGTGGGGAGCAGTGCCCTGTGGGTCTTTGGGCGGACGGTGGGGCAGCGTGCCCGCACTGCAACAGCACCGGCTGGCTCCGCCCACCCACGCCCCTGGACTGGACCGCGAACCGACCCGACGAAGCCCTCGCGCTGCGGTGGGCTGTGGTCGAGCGGCTGAGCCAGGGGAAGCCGGTGCTGGGCCGCAAGGGTCCGTGGCAGTGGGCGGTTCAGCCCGACGGGGCGAAGGCGTGGACGCGATCGAGCACGCCGCGCCACCATAGGCAGGCGCGTCCAACGACCGCAGCCGGCAAGGCAGCCGCAGACCTCGCCGCTGCCGAGGCGGGGTGGTGGCTGTCGGGCGGGGTGTTCGAGGTGGCGTTAGGAGGAAACGATGGTTGATCTGTCTGAACTGCGGAAGGACTTCCCCTCCGAGGAGTCGAAGCTCCTGGAGATTCACCGCCTTCGCGGTGTCGTGCGTCGGAACAACGACAAGGGCAAGGGCGTGCAGGGCGCTGCGAAGAAGCTCCGCGAGGAGAACAGGCAGCTCCGCGAGGTGAATGCAGATCTACGCAAGCGCCTGCGGGCAGCGTCTGGCCCGACGCCAGACCTGTTCGACCAGCTCTTCGGGAGATGAGCATGTTCTACGCGCTCGACGGCCCCTGCACGGGCATCCGCTGGGAAGAGACCCCTGACGGCGGGAAGCCCGTGACCTGCGGGGAGCCGGCCGCAACCCGCGTTCCGGGTGTCGGGTACCGTTGCGACGCCTGCATCGTGCTAACGATCTATGGCGCTCAGGGCGAGCTGGCCGAGGGGGCGACTCCGGTTCGTCGGTCGCCACCTCGGCAGCGTAGGGGCTGAGATCCTCAGTCGTTGTCCTTCACGTCTCGAATGAAGGCGAGGATGCTGGGCCCGACGGTGAAGATCTGAGCCAGGGCGTTGCGTCCCATGCTCGCCCACTCGGAGGTGGAGACGTTGCCGTCTTCGATGGCTTCGGTGATCTCATCGATCAGCTCACCGAGCGCGTTGTGCACCTTCTTGAGGGTGGACAGGTGTTCCTTGGCTTCGGACTTGGACAGGGACATGGATCTCTCCAGGGGTTGATGTAGCTCCCCACCCTATCACGACGGTGCTGCTGTAGCTACGCGGCGTCCAAGAGCGCGATGAACATGCGCGTGGACACTGCGGCACCGCCGGACGGTCCTACCGCAGAAGCCCAGATGTCTGTCTTGGCCGGGAAGACGTGCGGAATGGGGTGATCCCCACCAGCAGGGCCTTGCACTTGGTCGATCGGGTGCCACATACGCTTGCCCGTGAACGGCGCCGAGGTCACGTCGGCGTCCTGCCGCTGCCAGAAGAACACGTCGGCGTTCTTGTTGCCCGCGACGTAGGTTCGTGCAAGGAGCACATACGCCGTCTTGCCCGCTGGGACCGTGTACATGCTGAGCTGGGTCTGACCCTTGCCAGCCTCGATGTTGGCAACCAGGGCTCCACCCGTGGTCTCGATGAGGACAGCAGCCTCGTTGTCTCCACCGTAGGTGCCCACGTCCGTGACCCACGCCCGGTACACCCGGATGAAGGTGATCGAGGTGGGGCTGCTGACCGAGGCTCCAGCGAGGGTGATCTCCTCGGTCGCGATTTCCCAGTTCTCGTCCAGACCCTCGACCATGATCTTGCGAGCGCCCGCACCCGCTGCGTCGTCCGCCGCATCTCCACCAGCCTTGACCCGCACTGCGGACGCCGCCGTGAGCCACCCGGTGTACGTGCCCCCGTTGATCCACAGGTCTTCCTCGGTCGTGCCGACGTTGTCGTTCCGCCCGAACTTCACAATGCTGGTGAGACCTGGGATCGACCCGTCCACCATGCTGACGCCGGGAATCCCTGCGAGCATCGCCTTGAGCGTGTGGACGTCGTTTACGTCAACGTCCGTTGCGATCTGCGGCCCACGGTTGAGGCGAGGCCAGACGAAGAACTTTCCGATTCCCATGATTGCAGCCTATATCACGAGGCGGCGAGATGCAGCAGCGCAGACAGCGCGGGGGTCTGACGCACATCAAAGAGCGTATAGCTGAAGCTCTCCCAGCCGCGCTGCTCTCGCTGCATGCGACACATGGCGAGGTACTCCTCGAAGTCGGCGTCAGCTGCGGTCACCTGACAACCTGCAGACCACTTCCCGACCTGTGTTGAGTTGGCTCCTGCACGGTGCTGGTTGATCCCGAAGAGACCCTCCTGGATGGTTGCCGGATCGAAGTTCAGCATTCCATCACGGTCGTCGTCCCGGTAGACCTTGACCGGCTTGATCTGAACCAGCCCCGGCTTGCCCCGGTGCGTGCCAAGCCTCCAGCACCCGCGGTACTGATCAGGCACGAGGATGGCGCACCCCTCCTCTCGCATCGGTTGTTCCAGGTATGGCGCCCCGGGGTCTGTAGTCATGGCCCACAGGTGCGTCTGCCAGACGCCGCCCTTGCGGTAGATGCACCAGCCGAGGTCGTCGAACCGATTCGTGACGTGAGGGCCAGTACGGAGCCCGCCCACGTTGAGGTCATAGTCGCCGTTCTCGAAAAACTTGTAGCCGTGCTGGTCACACGCGATCTTGACCAGCTTCTGCAGGTCAAGGCCCGCTGGGACCTCGATCACTTCACCGGCACCAAGAGCGGGCCCTCGTCCACGCCCGAGTCGGCGCTGTCGCCCGGCGCCTCCGCCACAGGCGGCGTCTCTTCGACGCCCTCAGGCGCGGGCGCCTCGGCCTGCAGCTGAGAGAGTAGCTCGGCGAGCTTGGCGTCAACCTCCGCTGCAGCCTCGACGCTGACATCAGGTGGGGATGCGGGCGGAGCCGCGTGGGCAAGAAGGGCGAAGATCGTGAGGCAGGTCACGGTGTGCTCCCGGGTGAGGTGTACTTGAGGATGAGTTCGATCTTGTCCACCATGCCGCGGTGGCGTTCGGCGGACAGCTCATTGTGGTTCGACAGCCCTGCCTCGACTGCGGCCACACGCGCGGTCAGATCTGACGTCACCAGTCGCTGCTCCTGGATGTCCAGGTACTGGCTGATGTACTCGCCGAGGAACGTGTGTACGCCCCACGGGCCCACGCTCATCGCGACCGCGAGGCTCACCGCGCTGGCCGTGAGCTTCGGGCTATTGAGCAGTGCGGAGAAGAAGCCTGCGGGCGTCGCCTCGACAGCGAGTGCCGGCGCGGGCTGGATGCCCGAGGGCTCCTGGTCTGGGGTCTCGTTCGGCATCTTGCCTCCAGTTGTACTGCCTGCCTCGGCAGATGGGTAGGGGGGTAACCCCTACGGGGTGTGCCCGGAGCGCTTCCGCACCTTGATCGAGTAGCCCATGGTGCATGTGCCGTTGTTCGTCCCGCGGCGGGTGAACGCAGTCAACTTGCCGTTGCTCAGCGCAGTCAGCGTGGCAGCAGTGCCTCGGGCCTGACTGGCCAGCCCTTCGTTGTCGTCGTTGGTGCCTACGACGTTCATCTGCAGCTGCAGCTTGCTGTCAGCTGTGACGTAGAATCCCGAGCGCACCGTCGTCATGCTCGCGTTCGAGAACTCGATGAGATCTTCAGTCGGCCCGCTGTTGGATCCCGAGGCGGAGAAGCACTCGCGAGCGCTCGCCGAGTTGAAGAACCCGACGCATGCCATGATGTTGTCGTCCCGCCAGCCGATGCCGATGCCTCGACGATCCGTCGCAGGTGCGGTGTCTCGAACTGTCACTTCGTAGTACGTGTTCGGGACGAGATCTTCGATCTCCCAATAGGGCCAGTCCTCGCCTGCGTTGCTTCCGGTCACGGCCGCGAAGTTCAGATCAGTCGCGGTCTCGCTGGCGATGAGTCCACCGCCGTCATTCGACAGCGTCAGTGTCGACAGGTCTACATCGAGGACGCCCGTCTCCACGACGTGCGTCAGTGTGACCGTGCCGTCAGTGCACTTCGCCTTCCACACGCCCCACAGGTCGGGCGTCCAAGTGACGGAGGCGGTGTCCGTGGCGGAGAGCAGGGCGTCCCTGTTGACCCCCAGGGGATCGGTCAGGGTCCAGGTGAAGGTCCCCAGCCCGTCCGCAGCAGTACTCGTGACGAGTGCGAGGCCCGACTGCTCGGAGTCACCCGTGGTCAGGTTCAGGTCAGATCCACTCCCTGCGGGCGCAGGGGGCACCGTCCTCGCGCTGCTGACGCCGACGCTTCCCACGGCTCAGATCGCCGGCTCGATGTCGAGCTGCACTGCGACGACGTGGTCGAGCGTGGCATCATCGACGGCGACTCCGATGAAGAGCGACCCGGTGCCCAGGGTGATGTCTGAGACGGTCGCCTCGTAGTAGATGTCCTCTTCGGAGTCGACGGGCTCCGCAGCCAGGGCGTAGGCGAGAATCTCCGCCAGTCCGGTACCACCAGCCGACTCCCGGATCGATGCCGAGACGTTCAGGATGTTGGTACCTGCGGTGACGTCCGCGCGGACGCGACGAATCCACCCCTTGCGGGGAAGGTTTTCCATCTCCAGCTCGACCACAACGGTGCCGACGTTGGCCTCGCTGGTGACAGATCCGCGTACTCCGACGCGCTTTCGGCTGTTGGCCATGTCGACCCCCTACGCGGCGGCTTCGACGATGAGCGATTCCAGGTAGCAGGAGTTACCCGCGTTGGCGCTGCTCCACTCCGCCGTGACGTCGACCACGAGGGCGGTGTTGGTGGCGAGGGTGGTGACGTTCGGCAGCGTCGAGGCCGTCGAGATAGCGCCCGCGGCGCCCGTGGAGAAGACGGTGATGCCTCCACCCACGGTGTCGACCGCAGCGCCCGGCACAGCTCGCGTGGTCACCCAGGCGGTGCCCGAGATTGTGTCTCCCGCGGCCACGTCGATGGCGGAGCTGATCGTGATGTCAGCCGCCCCGATGCGGCAGCGCAGGATGAGCGTGTCCGTGGTGTTGTCCGCCGTGACGCGCACCGTCCACTTGACCTTGACGATGCTGCCCACGCCCAGGAAGTTGGCGGGGATGCTCCGCGTCTGGTCGAAGGCGGTCTCGGTCGCAGTCGCAGTGACCGCAGCGGAGTCGGCAACGGTCGCCATCTTCAGCGTCTGCGCCGCGGAGTAGGCGTCCGGGTAGAGCAGGACGGAGCCCGTGGTTGCGTTCGCCGTGATCACCCGACCGATCTGCCGGCGGATGGTGCCGGCGGAGAGCGACCAGCCACCCGCAGTGTTGGACAGGAAGACCGGGTTGCCGGCAGCGGAGCTGGCGGTGTTGACGCCCGTGAGCACCGTCCACGGAACCGCGACGCCGGAGTTGCTGTCGTCCGGCACGCGGTGCCGGTTGATCCACAGCTTGCCCTGCGTGGAGATGACGGCGTCAGCATCAGCCACGTCCATCGTCATCTGCGAGGTGCCCAGGAGGCCCGTCTGGTAGATGAGGGCGTCGGCCGCGATGTTGCTGCCGCTCTCGTTGCGGAAGAAGATCGCCGCTGGGTAGGGGATCGTCTTCGAGGGCTTGACCCACTTGGGCTTGGTGACCATGTCGTCTCTCCGTCTTCAGGATCGCTGAGATCTCTCTTCGAGGCTCAGGGCTCGGGAGCTTCCCAGCCGGGGTCAACACTACCCGGGGGCGCCAAGTCGCGCAAGTGCGCCTTCACGTCCTTGTCCCGGTAGTCGAGCTGCTGGCGTGGGCTGTAGGTGCGCGGGGCCATGACTCCTGACATGTTCTGCAGCATGCGGAGCGTGGCTCGCCCGGGGCCGTTCTGCCACTCCGGATTGTTGAAGTAGACTTGGTCGGCCAGCGACGGGATGCGCGATCCGATAACGGGCGTGAGCGAGAGCAGGGACACCAGCCAGCTGTCGGTGCTGTACTCCCCCGTCTCCGGGTCAGGGGTCGAGACGTAGCCGGCGGTGTACTTGCTGGAGAGCAGCATCGCGGCCTGCGCCTCCGACAACCGGCTCACGCTGCGTCGCGTGTGTACGCCGACGTCCGCTCCCATCTTCTCGCCGATCTGCTTGAGGCCGTCGCTGATGGGCCCGTACGGCATCGAGAGAACCGGATCCCAGAACCGCTCCTCCCAGTCGGAGGCCAGCATCCGCGTATCGGACTGCGAGGACGCGAGCATGCCCGCGATGCCCCGCACCATGCCGAGCTGAATCTCGGTGATGTCCCACACCGTCGGCTTCGGCAGCGTGTACGCGACGTGCGTGTGGTCCCGCTTCCGCACGTGCCGTGACCAGTCACGCTCGGCGGCAGACATGTCGCCCATGAAGCGTGGGAAGCTGTCGAGGTAGCCGGGACGCAGGTGCTTGGCCAGCTCGTAGTACTGCTGATCAGCAGACAGCACTTCGTTCGGATCCTCTCCCTGGAAGTCGTGCAGGTTGTTCAGGAGCAGCATCTGCTGCCGCGCTCGGGCGGTCTTCGTCTGCCCGACCATCCCCTTGAGCATCGTGGCCCCAGGCTTGGTCAGCCCCTCCAGGGAGGCCCGGATGCCCTGCCGCATGGCGAGGCCCCAGAAGCGGTAGAAGGGGATGACCCGCGCGACGGTCTTCAACTCCCAGTTCGTGAGCCCGCTCTCCCAGTCGTACAGCGCATCCATTGTGCGCCGCGTGGCCTCCTTGCGGGTGTAGCCCTGGCGGAGCATGTCAACGTAGAAGGCCCCACGCTGACGCTGCTGCGTGAAGGCTGCCCACTCGTTGATCCAATGCTGGGCACCGGGCATCTTTGCCCAGGGCGCCGTCTGCGCCGCACGCCAGTACGCGTCGTGCAGCTCTCCCTTGACGAAGGTGTCGAGGATGCCGTCCTCCGGCATCCACTTCCGGATCTGATCGTTGGTGATCACCTGCCCAGTCTTCGTGCGGAAGCTCCCCGCCTTGCCCTGCCAGATGTCGGAGAGCTTCGGGTTGAAGACAGCGTTGACGACGTCGCCGAGGACCGGCTTCCCGTTCGCCCACTTCGCCATCTCCAGGGCGCGGTCATGCGCGAAGCGCCCGAGGAAGGGGACGTTCGTCAGCAGGTTCTGCGTGGTCAGCCTCGCAGCGGTGCCCACGCCTTCCGTCAGCCACATCTGCGAGAGGTCGCCCACCACGTTGTTCGCCCAGTACTTGAGCTGGGGCACGCCCAGACCCAGGACGACGTCGGTACGCCACAAGCGGATGCCCTCGGCGAACACCCGCCCTGTGCCCTTGATCCACGCATTCTGCGACTTGGCATACGTGGCGTCCAGCTCGCGAATGAGCCCGGAGGACAGCTCGTCGAAGCGGTTGACGAGCGGCGCCGGCATGAAGACCGTCTCCCCCGTTGCCAGCTTGGAGTGCGCCACCAGGGTCTTGGCGGTCGACTGGGCCTCGTCGAGGACGCGAACGCTGCGTCTCGTGAAGGGCTGCCCGAGGCGGAGCAACCCCTCCAGGGCGTCGTCGTAGGAGCCTGGGATCTTGTCGTACGCACCCGTGAGCAGGGCGTTGACCGAGGCTGCGGTGTTCTCGTCGATCACTCCACCGGCTGCCCGGGACATCATGTACGACGCCTCATCGAGCATCGCGGCGTTGCCCACGAGCTGTACAGCGTGGTCGACGCTGCGCAGCTGGGCCTTGTTCGCAGCCAGCGCAGTGCGGGCTCCCGTGACGCGCTCCTTGACCGTCCCACTCCCCTCACGGATGCCTGCGATCAACCCCTTGGGCGTCTCCGTGCCAAGGGGCACACCTGCTGTGGAACCCACGCCCCGACCCGACCCAGTCGCCTTGCGCTGTAGATCGAGGAACTCCTGGAAGCTCTTGGCCTTCGCGATGTTCGTCCGCGCCTGCCCTACCAGGAACGCGGACGCCTCGTCCGAGACGCTGATGCCTCCCTTGATCCAAACGCGTGACAGTCCCAGCAGCTCGTTCGTGACCTGCTCCGGGTTCACCTCGCCCGCCGTCGTGATGTAGCGCTTCGCCTTGACCCACAGGGTCTCGTCGAACTGGTTCATCAGCGAGTAGCCGTCGGAGACCTTGAACTTCTCGTGCGTGTCCACGTACCGGATGAGATCGAACGGGTGCTCCGGGTTCTCCCGGGCGATGAGCGCGATCTCATCGGAGAGGCGGCCGACGTTGTTCGTGGTACCGGTCCCGATCTTGAGCACGTCGTCAGCGTAGTCACCGAACCGCTCGTTCCTCGGATCGAACGCCTTGCGCATGAAGTCGACACGTCCGAGGGTGCGGCGAACCGACTCGCCCATCGTCATGCCGCCCTTGTTCCACGCCTCCAGGAGGGTCATGCCCCGCAGGGAGCCCTCCTCGCGCAACTGCTGCATCATTGACAGCCGCTGCAGTGGTTCGATGGACGCCTGCAGATCTGCCACTTCGTCGGCCCTGAGCGTCGTGAGGACACGCTGCCCGGAGGAGTCGACCGCCCGGCCCAGGGCTCGCCCAGCAGGGCCGCCCTGTGCGATGTGCCGCTCCAGGGCCTCCTTGCCGAAGCGCTCCTCCAGCGTCTTCCACAGTGCGCCCTTGTCGATCACGCGGCGGTTGTCCGGGCCCTCGTGCAGGACGGCGCTCCGCGTCACATCCTCGAAGCGGCCTGCGTCGTCGAAGAGATCTCCGCGCTGCGCCTTCATCCGCGCCCGCACGGCATCGAGCGAGTCCGCAGTCCGGCGGGCGGCGTCACGCCACGCGTCCTTGCCGTACTCCGCGACACGCACGCGGTCCTCAGCGGTGATCACACGCTGCGCCATGAGGCGCTCGGTCGCGCCCTTCTTCTCGATCTTTGCGCCGTGCTTCCCGCCAGCCTTCTCCAGCTTGGAGAGCTGGCGGATGACGGTGTTCAGATCTTTGCTGACGCCATTGAGGCGCTGCCGCGCGATGCCTGGGGGCGCCTCACCGAGGAGCTTGGCGTGCCGCTTCCGCGCCGACGCGAGCTTCTTCTCCTGCTGACGCACCACTCCGAAGAACGGGTGCTTCTCCAGGTCAGACGCCCTCTTGTGCGCCGCCTTGTACTCGGCGGCCTTCTTGGGCAGGCCCCCCATCAGGCCAGCCTTGTCCTTCGCCTGCTGATTGCGCAGGGCGTTCAGGCGCCGGGACTGCTGCACCGTCCGCTTGCGTGCGTGGACGGTGGTGATCTCCTTCATCTCCGCCTTGCGGCGCTCCATCCGAGATGCGCGTGCCTTCTTCGCCTTGATCACCGCCGCTTCCGCCTTCATCGCGGCGGCGTCAGCGTCGTACTTGGACTGAATGAGATCTGCAGCGCTGCCCCGAGCGTGGTCGACATCCTTCGTGGGCGTCGCGTACTCATCGACCGACTTCTTCCCCAGCAGATTCGTCAGGTCAGCCTGCGCCTGCAGGACGTCAGCCTGCGCCTTCTCCAGACCCTTGGCGGCACGGACGCCTGCCTGCGGGGTGACGGCAGCCACCTGCTCCATCTGCTCGACGTGGATGCGCTCACGAGCCTCGCGCCGGGCGAGGATCTCAGCCTCTACGTTGAGCGCCTCGTACTCGTAGCTGTCCGCTCGGGCGGTCTCCTCCGCCTTGACCCGAGCGTCCGTTGCCTTCTCCGCCCGTGCTCGTGCGTCAGCAGCCTTCTTCTGAAGCTCGGGCAGCTTCCGCGTCTGGGCATCGACCTTGGCGGCGACGTCGGAGTTCAGCCCCTGGTGGTAGCCCACCTCCGCAACCAGTGCCCGCTGCGTAACGTTGTCCGCCTCCAGACCGATCCGTCGCACACCCTCTCGCATCTCCGTGATCGCGACATTGTCTGCCGTCTTGCGGAGCGCCTGCTGCGTCTTCGCAATGCGCCGACTGTCGAGGAGATTGCCGGTGATCTTCGCCCCCATGCCGATGCTGCCCATGCCCAGGCTGATGGGATCGGCTTCCGTGAGGATGATGGGCACCGAGACAAACGCCCCCACCTGTCGCGCCTCCGGGGTACTCGTCATCCACGAGAGCTGCCCGGGGGTCGCCGTCCAGTACTGCTCGGGAAAGAGCGTCGCCGCCCCCATCTCGGGGAACGCCTCCGTGATGTCTCCGCCCTTGGAGATCCAGTCGATGGCTTCGTCGCTACCAGGGAGGCTGCGCGTCTTGACGCCCGCTGCGATGGGGGTCGAGGTGCCCATGCGGCCGAAGTACTGGAGCGCGTGCTCCGACTCCATCTCAACCTTGTCCGATCCGACGCGGTCTGCCGTCGTCGTGATCTGCGCGGTCGCGTACATGCCCGCCAGGAGGTTGAGCGCGTAGCGACCGATCAGGTCAGCGGCGCCGAGCGCTCCTGCCCGCTCCTGCCCGGCGAAGCCTGTGGTGCCCGTGGCTGCAGTCTCCTGCGCCTGCTCGGCGGCGTCCTCGAAGGCATCCCACCCAGCGTTCATCGATCGCGAGACGCTCTTGGCGTGCTCTCGTGCAACCCGTCCAGTGGAGGGGATGAACGTGCGCCCAGTCCCGCGGGACTGTTCCGCCTCCACCAGGGCCTTGGCCTGCCGCTCCGCCCAGTTGTTCAGCTCCGCCCGCTCCTCCGGGGTCGGCTGCCGCTTCTCCTCCGACATGAACCGATCGATGCGGTGCGTGATCAGCTTGGTTGCCACCTTGGACTCGATGTCCGCGTAGTCGACAACGGGTTCTGGATCGTACGGCGACGTAGTGAGCCGGGACATCCGTGCAGCTGAGCGCTTCGCTGCGCCGACGCCCAGGTCTTCCTGGCGGTCGTACGCCTCCTTCCGCGCTGCGGCAGCTTCCGGATCTGCAAGAGCTTCCGCCCGACGCACGCCCCGCTGGGAGCGCTCGTAGGCGGCGTCTTCCTCGGGAGTCGTGTGCCGCTCCCCCTCCTCCGGGGGCTCCGAGAACGGCGTGTCGATGCGCAACGGCCCTGCCTGCCCCGCAGGGGGCTCCGCCTGCGGCGGTTCCGACACTGCAGGTTGCGGCGGTGCGGGAGCCAGAACCTCAGGCTCTTCCTCCTCCTTCTCCGCGTCAGGCCGCTGTGACTCGAACCACTCGTCGTAGCTGGGCATCAGGCCCCCTGCTGAGCTTCAGCCCTGCGCTTGCGCTCCGCCTCCAGGAGCTTGTGCAGCTCCTGCTGCTGGGCCCGCTGCGCTTCCTCAGCGGTCAGCTCGCGAGCCTCGCCTCGCCGCTCGGCATCTTCCTGTGCGGTCCTGAAGATCTCCGACTGTTCAGCCTCGACTCGACCACCCTGCTGCTCGTCGCGGTAGCGCTCGTAGACGTCCAGTGGGGTTTCAGCGGGGCCACCTGCGGAAACGTCAGGATCTGACGGCACCAGCCCGGCCAGCTCCGAACGTGGAGTCTCGCCCACCTCGTCCTCGCGGCGCACGTCAGCCGTGACCTGTCGCTCGCCCTGAGCACCGGCACGCTTGGCCTTGCGCATCGCCCTATCGGACTTGCGGATGGCGCGGTCTTCCTCCTTCTCGGAGAGGCCCAGGCGCTCGCCCTGCATCGTCTTGTACTCACGCCCGCGCTGGCTGAGCACGTCGTCGACCTCCTCGGCCTCCTTGTCGACCTCCGCCTCTTCGTCGACCTCCGCCTCGGGCTCCTCCGCGCCCGCTTCGAGTGGCGCCTTGGGGATCTCCGGGGTGTCCGGCTCGGTCGGCTTGGGGGCAGTCCCCTCGCTCGACGTCGTCTCGACGGGTTCGTCACCCACGCCCGCTCCGGTGTCACGCCCGCTGCCTTCGGTGAGGTCAGACGCTGCGCTCGCCTCACGCGGCTCCGCCGGAGCGTCCGCGGTGAGCAGATCGGTGAACTCCGCATCGGCGTACTTGCCCGCACGCTTGCCTGCCCGAATCTGCTTCTTGGACTGCCGCTCCGCCTGCTTCTGCTGCACTGCGGTCTCGCGCAGCATCAGCTTGAACGCGCTCTCGCGGTCAGTGAGACCACGCATCTCCATGTACTGGTCGAAGCGTGGGTCCTCCATGATCGCCTGCTTGTAGCGTTCGATGGCGGGACCGGGGTTCGGCTCTTCGAGCTGCTTGAGCAGCTTCTCCAGCTGCCCACGCGTGCCTGCGGGGTCGTAGCCCGGGAGCGCCGACTGCACTTCCTGCTGAGCAGCGCCCACGAGCGTGGGGTCGATCTCTCCGTCAGCCAGGAAGCGGTCGATCAGATCTTGCGTGGCGCCTGAGCCGCCCGGGTACATTGGACGGCTGGCGTTCTCGCGCTTGATGTCCTCGCGGACCTCATCCTGCCGCTTCTCGCGCTTGAGGTACTCCTTCCGACCCGCCTCTTCGAGCTGATCGAACAGGCGCTGATCATTCGGCAGCGCCTTGTTCCGGATGTCGATGACGCTCGCACCCGTGGACTGCTCCACCTCGTTGATGAACGCCCGCACCTGCGCCGGGTCCTTTGCGACCACGCGCCGCAGCTCCGCGTTCAGCTCCTGCATGAAGCTCGACATCTCGTCCGGGCGCGGCTGCTGCGTCGCAGGGTCGATGCGTCGCCCCAGGCTGACCGCGGTCTCTCGGAGCTTGGGGTCCAGGTCAGCCCCGGTGGGCAGGTAGCCGCTGCCACCGGGCTGCACGATCTCGTTGTTCCAGGACTCAACCAGCGCGGCTCGCCGCCGGATGTCCGCAGACTCCACCGTCCCGCGAGCCGCGGTGCCCGCCGCCTCCACCCGGGCGCTCGCCGAGAGCATCTGCCCGAAGAGGCGGTTGTACTCACGCTTCGCGGTGCTGCCCTCGATGGCGACATCGCCGGAGACCTTCTCCAGATCCTTCAGCGCCTTGGCCAGCTCGACCTGCGCCTGCACGCGCTCGGACATCGAGAGCTGACCAGCCTCCGGGTACGGACCCTTGCCCACGCCGGTCTTCGCCGCCTGCATGCCGGACTGCAGCCCGTACATCCGACGACGAGTCTCCTCGGCACGGTACTGTGAGATCAGATCGTTGAGAGTCGGATCAGCCACCGTCTACACCGGGACCATGTTCATGATGAAGGACGCGAGGTCACCGCCCGCGTCGTGCTCAAACTTCCGCACGTCGTAGGCGAACTGCAGATTCTCGCGGGAGATGTCCTGCTGCCGGTGCAGATCTTGGCGGACCTGCGCCTCTCGGCCCAGCTCCTCCGCCTTGCCCTGCTGGTCGACCTGCACGGCGTGCTGGGCAGCAGCCTCCGAGGACGCCTGCCCGGCTTTCGCATACGTGTCGGCGTTGTACGGGTCCGCGAGCGCGGCACGGTCTGAGGGATCGTACGCTTCCGCAGCCTGGGCGATGAACTGCTGCCCGCCGGCCTTGCGCTGCTCCTGCTCCGCCTGCGAGGGGTACAGCTCTCCGCTGCGCATCCGCGCCAGATCGGACGTGAGCTGCTTACGGGACTCCTGTCCCGCGCCGGCCCACAGGCCGCTCTCCTTGGCGGTCGTCGGACCCGTGTTCTGACCGAAGGAATCGCTCAGGTGCGGCTGCTCGAAATAGACGGCCTCAGGCACTGCTCACCTCTCTCCCAAACCTACCATAGCCAGTGGTGCGCCATCGAGCGACACCGGATGCGCGTCTGCGGGGCGTTGGACGCCACGCGGATGCTGGCCGAGTGCCAGCCCTGGGCGAGGCTGGTGATGGTTCGATGTCCGCACCACGTGCGATCGTAGAAGAAGTCCCGGGTTCCGCCGTGCACAGATACCGGCACCTGACGGCGCCAGATCGTTGTCGCGGCGTCATCCAGGAACAGGAGCATCATCGACCGCTCACCGTCCGTCGCGTCATTCGCCGCGAAGAGGTGCCACGTGAGCATGACCGCAGACTGGTTGCCGTCCTTGACGTAGAACTCGATGCTCGCCCCGGGGATGGGGCGGAAGAGTCGCGTATCGATTGCGGCCGGATCGAAGTTGTCGAAGACTTCCTCGAAAAAGTCGAGGTTCGCCGTCGCTCCCACGAGACGCCCGTCATTCAGCGCCCGGCGCTGAAGGTGCGCCCGACGGATTCGCTCGCCACCTGCGATGTCGATGTTGTCCCGATCGAGCTTGCCGTTGAGCACCTCGAAGGAGTTGTCCCCGGTGGGGTCGTAGATGTCGGTCGCCACCGTGTCCGCGTTGGACAAGACGTCGGTGTACGGCGTACCTGGGAGGTTGATGGTGGGCATCAGGGGGCTCCTGCGTGGAGCACGAGCGCAGTCAGGTTGCAGTGTCGCAGCGACGTCTCGTGCACGCCCGCGGCGCCCGGGTCGTAGATGGCGGTAACCGCCCGCACCTTCGTGATCGGAGACGTAGAATCCGCCGCCTTGATCAGGGTCCGGATGGGGACATCGATGTGGAGGAACTCGTCCGACAGATCGCCCTGCACGTTGCGCATGTCGACGTACCGCTCGGTCTTCCCGATCGTCTCCCACGCAGCTCCGCCACCTGTGTCGTGCTCAATCTGAATCGCGAAGCAGGCATAGACGCCGAAGGCCGCGCCCGGCACAGGCGGCGTGTCGCGGATGGTCTGCAGGTGAATGTCTGCGAGCACCAGGATGCCGCCGACGTTGTCCGACCCGATGGTCCGCGCCACCGCGAACGTGGTCTCCAGATCGGTGCCTCCTCCTGGAGAGCCTGTCGTGTTGATCTCTCGCCAACCCACGCCGGGGGCGACAGCGTTGTTGTTGAAGCCCGGCCACGTGCAGTCCGCCTCCGTGTAGACGTGGGTTGCCACGAACTCCACGAGCGGAGCAACCTCGATCACCAGCGACGGCAAGTGCTGACGGCTGAGCGCACCTTCGTCGATGTCCTGCTCGGTCAGCGCGTTGAGACCCGTCTCCACATCGCCGAGCGAGTCGTTCAGCGACGCAGCGTCAAAGGTGTCACCCTCGGCTTGAAGTGTCAGATCAACAGGCACGCCTACCTCGTCTGCTGCAGGATGATCAGCTCACGATTTGCGACGATATCGCGGATGCCCGAGGTGTTGTCGCGCATCGTGCGCACGACCAGCTCGACGGTGTTCTCCCCTTCCGGGATATCCACGATGGTGTCCACGGCGTGAGGCCAGCACCCCCACAGCAGCCCACCCAGGGGATCGTTGTCCATCTCCGCGGTTCCGACGATCGATTCCGGGATGACCGTTCCGTTCACCCGGATGGCGAACATCGGGCCGTTCCCCGGGACGAGGTTGATCGTCTGCGGGAAGAGTTGCCAGGACGCGATGATCCAGAACTTCCCTGCGGGGCCTGTCCAAGACACCGTCGCCGAGGTGACCGTCCGCCAGTACGGTGCCCGGATGATCTCGAACCGCGTGCCCGTAGTGCCGGTGAGCTGGTCCTGCGTGTGCTCGGTCTGCCGCCAGCGGAAGCCTGCGTTCTGGCCCACGTCGCCCCGCTGGATGGCGTTGCCCGCTGTGGTCTGATCTGCGAAGTTGTGCTCTCCGAGCTTGCCGGAAGCCTCTTCCGCAAACGGGAGCAGCGCCCGGTTGTAGTCGTCGACGTCGACAACCTCCGAGTTGCGGGGGCGAAACTTGGGGAGACGCTGCGTCATCGGTTGATCCTCGCGCCGCCGCTCTTCTTGCCGACCTCCTCGATCATCAGCCCGATGAACTCGAACGGAGTCGTTGACGTCAGTCGGAGCTTGATCGATTCGCTGGACGGCACGTAGAGGTGCGCTCGCGTCCAGAACGGCCGGCGGCGACGCCACGTCGTATCGGCCGCGCCCAGCACGGCATTACCCCAGAAGGGGGGTGCATCCGCGGTCTCATACATGGGCACGCGCTGCGCAGTCACGGACTCCAGCACGGTCTCGCGGTAGTCCCGCATAGACTCTACGGTGATCGCGGTCGCGGAGTCTGCGTCTTCGTTGTGCGACTCCCGCAGCCAGATCCGAACCTGATAGCGCGTCGACTTGTCCTGCGAGCGCAAGCCCCCCATCCACGCGGTCTCGACCACGTAGTTGCGCGGGCCCGGGTTGAAAGACTGCACCTCGTGGTCGAGCACCCAGACGCCCGTGCGGGTGGTGGGACCAGCTTCGATGGCAGTGCCTGCAGCGAGCGCCCACTGCCTGTGATCTTCAACTCGGCACACCGCTGCGGGGGTCACATCGTTCCGGCGACGCCAGCCCTCGCCCGAGTAGATGAAGCCGCGGTTGTTCACCTGCGATCCGTTCACTGCGACCCAGCAGCGGTACTCGCCCGTGCGCGTGTCCACGTACCCGGTCGCCTGGAGCTGCCGCGCCTTGTTCACCGTGCGCATGTCTCGCTGCTTGGCGCCGGAGATAGGCGAGATCGATCCGTCCTTGTATCCATAGAAGCCCTTCTCCCCCAGCCAGACCGTCGTGCCGTCAGGCATAGTGTCGATCGAGTCCGGCGCGACGCAGCCCACTGACGGGTGAATCGTCCGCCGGATGAAGCGCAGACCGTCGTCGGAGGGAGTGACCAGGAACGTGCTCGACGCCGTGAAGGCGAGCAGTCCCCCCTCGACGACCCACATGCCCGTGATCGGCCCACCTGACGGGTCGCAGACGACGACCTCATCTGCGGGCAGCGTCCCCCAGAAGAGCGGAAGAGACGGCCGGATCGTCCCGGGAGTGTTCAGCGGTGCGTACCACATGCGCCCGAACGCCATGCGACAGACGCTGAACAGCGGCATGGAGTCGACCTCGGTCATCTCTCGCAGCAGCCAGGAGTCCGGTGCGTTGTCCGGGTACATGTCCGAGATGTTGTCTGGGATCGTGGCGAACGCGAACTGCCCGCCTGCCGCGTAGCCGGGAAGCTCGAACAGCGCGAGGTTGTCCGTGTGCAGCTCGTCCTTCGTGCGCCCGAGGATCCGCCCGATGGTTCCCTCCGGGCCCTTGTCGATGTCCGTCCACAACAGCTGCTTCAGGATGGCGTCCACACGATGTGGGGCTGCGCCGCCCACGGCCTTCTCGCTCTTCTCGTTGGGGATGTCGACCGTGCTCGACCGACCCGAGATGGGGCTGAGGTTACCCCAGCGATCGATCCACTGCGTCCCCAGCCGATACGTCCCCTTGTCCAGGACGCCCGTGACTTCGGTTGCCCCGGCAGGGGTGCGTCCGTGGCCGACGCGCCCGAACTTGAAGTCTTCGTGCATCGTCGTGCCGTCGTGGACGTAGCCCGACTGAGGCACATCCTCTACGGTCGTGTCGTTGTCATCGAAGATCGGCCCGTGGCCTGTGGGCGTCCCGGGGGCGCGGTCGTACCCGAGGGGCAGCACCTCCTCGCCGTCGTAGAAGTACGCCCGAGCGCCCTGGGGCGCGATGACGATGCCCGTGGGCGTCACCTCGAACTGCGTTGGGAACCGAGGACGCGTGTCGTCTGGCAGCTCAGCCTCGCGCTGCGGCGTGCTCGCTGACGAGCCCAGGAGCACGCGCCACGCACGGCGCCAGCCCTCATAGACCCAGATCTGATCTGCCGTGTGGACGAGGATGACCTCGCGCTCACCACCACGCAGCTTCGCGTGGAAGATCCCGTGCATGGTGCCGTAGGCGGGGTAGCCTGCGCCGTAGTCCGGCACCATCGGCGCGGGGCCCCAGACGGCGCGGAGCGTACCCTCCTCCGTCGGGAACATGTTCTCCAGGCGAGCGGCCACACCATCCGGCTGGATGAGCTGGCCGGACTCGATCCGGATGAACAGCGGACCAGCCGACTGCCTGAGTCGCCGATCCGCCATGAACTACTCCGCGGCCTCGGGCTTCTTCTTGGTGGCCGGCTTCCGGGCGGACGCCTTGGGGGCCTTGGCGGCCTTGGCGGCCTTGGCCTTCTCCAGGATGCCTTCCAGCGCGGCGACGCGCTCGGTGAGGCCCTCCAGCGACGCCATCACGTCGCTGAGCGAGCCGACGTACTCCAGGCCCTGGAAGGCGTCGTCGGACTCCTTGCAGCGGAGCGGCACCTCGCGGTACCCGTAGAGCGTGCCGCCACGGTCGCCGTTCTCGGCCTCCTCCATCGCGACGACGATTGCGTACTCCGTCCCCGAGCCCTCGCGGCGGGACAGCTTGTAGATGCCGCCCGGCTTCATCTTGACCTTGAGCGCATCTCGCGCGGCCTGCTTGGCTTCCAGTGCAGTCTTCGTCGTGGCCATGTCTCAGATCCTCTTCATCAGGTGTTGCGCCACCACTTCCGGTGCGGTCGGCGGCGTCGGTACCCGGGCGTCGCACGGGCAAACCGTGTCATAACACCGCGGGACGCAGGTCGCAGCGTACCATAGCGCTTTCGCGCTTCGCTCAGCTCGTGGTCGTAGCGCGACATCGACAACTTCGCACGTGCCGGATCCCCCAAGGACTCGTACGCGAAGACCAGTGCCCGGGAGAGCAGCAGCGTGGCGGCGACCTCCTCGTGCAGGTGCGGTGCATCTGCGTCGTCTTCGAGCAGCGGAGGCTTCCGCACGCAGCGGCAGTCGATCTCGTAGCGAGCATCTGGACGCGGGTGCAGGGCGATCGACTGGTAACCGTGGACAGGACGCAGCCGGCGGTGGTAGTCGGGAGACTGCAGCCCATCGTCCTGCCAGCTCAGCACCCAGTCCTCGACCTCCGCGATCAGGTAGTAGGCATCCGGCGTCTCGATCTGCGTACCTCCGGAGTCGATGGTCGCCAGGGGCCCCACGGAGTAGAGCGCCGTATCGACGGTGTGTCTGCGACGGTAGATCCGCTTGCGGAACCCCGCGTGCAGGTAGCGCGTCGTGCCGAGACGCCCGAAGCCCTGCATGAACCCGAAGTTCGGCAGCGTGACGAGGATGCTGCCTGAGGCACCGGGACCGGGAACGCCGTTGGCGGCGGTGATCGTAGCGCTGAGCGGGCTCGGAGGACTCTCCCATCGAGGCTCGGGGAACGCGCTGGTCGACGCCAGGATCGACCCACTTGGGCCGGAGTTCTGGATCTCGTCGTCGCGGTACCCCCACACGTACGTGTAGACATAGCTGAACTGGCCGGCAGGCTCCGGGCCCAACCAAGGGTTGGCGACCTCGTCCTGGATGGTCAACGTCGGGGGCGACGTCGGAGCAGGCAGGTTGACGTGACCTCGGCGGAACGCTGACCGGGGTACGCCCGTGGGCACGTTCGCGGGCGAGTCGTCGAAGGAGTACTGCTCCGCGTCCATCTCCCCGATGATGTCGAGGGGCCAGTTCTGGTTCGGCTCCACCAGCCGCAGCGAGCGCACCTCGATGACGTCGTCAGGCAGCGAGTACGTCTGGTTGTAGATCCGGTAGTCCATCGCCGTGTCCGTGACGTTGTGCCACGGACGGTACAGGCTCATGAACTGCCGCACTCCACCGACGTCCTCCCGCCAGATGTCCCGGATGCGGTGCTGGTGAACACGTCCGTCGGGAGCCGTGACCTCCACCATGCGCGAGTCCCAGTACCCGTCCTCGTTCCAGTCGGTGATGCCCGCCGTGGCCGTGGGGAGGGTCCGCTCCAGAACCCACGGATCTGTCGCGTTGACGCGCAGCGTGTCCGCACCCGCGGCCAGACCCCCCTGTGCAGGGAAGTCGGGCAGCGTGGCGAAGCGCACCGTGTCCTCGAAGAAGACGAACGGCACCTCTTGCGCCATCGCGACGTAGGCACGGTTGATGAAGCCGTTGAAGCGGACGATCGCCTCAGGGGACTGGGTGGGAGCCCAGTCCAGTTCGGCGAAGATCCGCGTCCGGAGATCGAGGAGATTCACGGTGCGGACCTCGTAGTCAGCCGACTACCCCGGGCAGTTGAGCCAGGAAGTCGCCAGGGCGGTCGCCAGGGCGGCCTCGGTCGCCATGCCGAAGGCGTGGTCGGTGACCGCAGCGACGTCGTCAGCGCGGCCAGCGACGGCGTTGCCGACCACGAGCGCGGTGTCGGCGGTGATGCCGCCCGTGTCAGCCAGCACCTCTCCGATCCCGAGCTTCTGGATGAAGCCGTAGGAGCCGAAGGCGATGGTGTGCTGGGCGACGCCCATGACGCCCGCCGTGGCGGTGCCCGTGGGGGCGAGGTTGCCGGCGTAGGTGGCCACGCCCAAGTCGCGCGAGACGATGCTGCCCTGCGCGAACGCGGTGGCGGCCTCGGCGTTGAGCACGTAGACCCAGACCCGGGGACCCAGGTTCGCCCGGTCGCCCACCATGACGGCGGGGTCGACGAGGAGCTGGCCCAGGGGAGCCTGCTGATCGGTGGTGACGAGCGCCGATGCGACGCCCGCTGCGGTGGTGTAGAGACCCATGACGTTCAGCTCCTACGGGATGGACCCGCCTTCGATCACGAAGTTGCAGCGGGGCTGCACGCAGTGCATCCCCATGTAGAGGACCAGCTCGTACCGGAAGGCGTCCTGGTCGGGAATCCGGAAGGGGCCGCGGGAGTCGAAGAAGCCCTTGGTCTCCTTCTGCGCGTCGTGGCCCAGGGTGTAGGCGTGCCACGAGGACGTCGCCAGCCCGTAGATGACGCCGTTCCGACCCGCACCGCCGTTGAAGGCGGTGATGTCGATGGCGTCCTCCAGGAAGAAGTCCGCCTGGAGGAACTTGACGCCCTCGCGGATCTTGCCGGGGATGTGGTCGTTCTCGACCGACTGGACGCGGACGTGGTCGTCCAGGTCTTCCAGGTAGTTGAGGTAGGACGCCTCGTCGCCGAGCATCAGGTCGATGCCCTTGTCGAACTTGGAGCCCTGGCGGCCCGCACGGAAGTACTCACGCCGCATGATCCGACGACCGTCGGTGCCCATGGAGGTGATGAGCCCGTACTGGTTGTGCCAGCCGGTCACGCCACCAGCGCCGCCGGACTTGACGAGCCCGTGGACGGTGTCGGTCTGCGCGGTGGTCGCGGCGAACTCGAAGATGCCGTCACGCGCGGTGCCGTCGGGCGAGTACGTGGTGTCGCCGTTGAAGGTCAGGAAGCCGCCCACGTCGGTGCCGTTGCCCACCACGGTCTGGTCGGCGAGGCGCTCGTGGAAGTCCGAGAGCGCCAGCTCCGGGTAGGACTTGATGATCTGGCCCATGTCCTGCTCGCCGCTGGCCTCAGCGAGGTCCTTGGCGGGCACGTCGTACGCGTAGATCATGCGCGGAGCGTAGGTGTTGCCGCGCTGCGCGTTCTGGCGCCGGCCGCCTCCGATCAGCTCGGAGCCGCTCACCACGTGGGTGACCTGCCCGGGGCCGTCGGTGACGACGTTGAACTCGCGGTAGGGGCCCGTGAGGACGTTGCGGGAGAAGTTGCCCTTGAGGACGACGCGCTGCAGCACCGGGTGCCACTGCGTGAACATCTCGCTGTACTTGGGCATCAGCTCCTGGAGCGCACTCGCCAGGACGTCAGGGGAGATCGCCATTGTCAGTTCCTCTTGATCTTCAGGACGTTGCGGATCGCCGCTGAGCGCTCCGCGGAGAAGGGATCCAGGCTGGCCTCAGGGGCCACCTTTCGCGGCTTGGGCGCCGGCTTGGAAGTGGTTCCGTCGGCGCCACCGACGATGGCTGCGGCAGGACGCGGCTCCGGAGTCGCGGGACGAGAACCCGCAGCCTGAAGGCGCGACATGAGCTTCAGGACGTAGGGCCCGGAGGCGCCGTTCTTCACCGCCTCCACAGCCATGTCGCGAGCATCGGGCTCCGCTCGGGACAGCTCGGCGGCCAACTCGGCCTCCATGCCCAGGCCGAACAGCTCCTTGTAGGTCTCCCACCGGGCGTCATCGGAGAAGACGTCCTTGTAGTGGTGCATCATCCAGCGAGCGTGCCGCTCGATGGCGGCCGTCTGCTCGGCCTTGACCTGGGCCTTGAACGACGTCAGATCCTGCCGCGCCTGCGACAGCTCCGACTCGACCGAGGCGTGCTTGCTCTGCCACTCGTCGCGCTCACCCGTAACCTCGGCGATCCGGGGGTCGTCCTCACCGCTCAGGTACGCGTTGAAGACGTCCTGATCGAAGGAGACCTTGTCGTACTTCTCGCGCCAGTGCGCTTCGAGGCGCTCCAGGGCGGGACGATGCGTGTCCGGCACGCCGTCAAGCGACGCCGGATCCCACGAATCCCAGTCGTACGGAGGCGGCGCCTCGTCCACGACGGGAGGAGGCTCCGGAGCGGTGTCCTTGGGACCAGTGTCCGCAGGCGGGGCTCCGACGACCTCGGTCACAGCGAGAGCCGCAGCAGTCGCCTCCACCGCAGGTGCGGCAGCGGGACTCGTGTCGACCGCAGGGGTCTCGACCTCGGGGGTGGTGACGACATCACTCATCGTCGGCACCCTCGTCGGTGTCGTAGCCGTGCTTCTTCATCGCGTTGCGCACGCCATCGAGGCGCATCACGTCGATGTCCATGCCCTCATCTTCGCCTGCAGGCTCTTCGATACCGGGCTCTTCGCCGCCCAGTTCGATGCCCGCCGATTCCGTCGGGACGACATCGTAGCCGGAGTCCTTCAGCCAGGACACGATCGCAGCCGGATCGTCTCCGTGCTCCTTGAGCGCCTGTGCGACTGCATCCTCAGGTGTGGACGGCGCCGCTGTCTCGGCAGCAGGCTCAGCCGACGGCTCAACTGTCGGCTCAGCCGAAGTCTCGTCGTCGATCATGTCCAGGGAGGGATCAGGCAAGAGGGGCTCCTCGTGTGAAGGGTGTACCGGAAACGATACGGGGTGTCAAGAACGACACGCGTTTTTCCGGTCACGCTCGCGGCGCTGGTGGTTGCACTGGTCTTCGTAGTCGCGGAACCCACGCGCCTTCGCCCGGGACTCCGCCTTCGCTCGGGTCTTGTCGTGATGGCTTCGCCACGAGGAGTCGTCCTTGGTGAGCATCCGCGCCCCGGGGTTCTCCGCCTCGTACTGCTTGATCTGCGACTTGGAGGTGAACTCCAGACCCGCATGCTTGATCACCAGCGGCTTGGAGGGCAGCGGGCCGGAGATGCCCGCAGGCTGTCCATGTCCGTAATAGCGCTCCGCCGGCTGCCCGCAGTCAGGGCAGGTGAGGCCGTTCTCGGAGAACTCGTCCACCGACATGACGTCGTCGAAGAGCTTGTCGCAGGGCCGGCAGCGGCCTTCGTAGAGGATCACAGCTGCACTCCTGCAACAGGCTGCCCCAGGCCGGGCGACGGAGCGGGATGCCCCGGGCCGCCAAGGGGCGTGATGGGCTTCTCGACCGCGGGCGCCATCTCCGCGCCACCAGCCACCGTGTCCCCGCCCTCCGGCGGAGCGGGCATGCCCTGAGCGCTCGCGGCGGCCTGCGCTTCAGCCTGCTGGGTCGCGGGGTCGATGAGCGCGTCCTCCAACTCCATCAGCTTCGCGAGCTTCTGGTCGACCTTCTTCTGATCGAAGTTGGGAGACTCCACGAAGTAGGGCATCCACGACTGCATGCTCTTGAGCTGCACGAGTCGGTGGTTCTCGGTCGGACTGTACGGGATCGCGTCGTAGTCGTAGTCGAGCGGACCCTCATCCTCTTCGTCTCGGATCTCACCCGCGGCGATCAGCTCCCGCGTCACGTCCATCGTCGAGTGCATGTCCGTGAGCCGCACGGGGATGACGCTCTCGGCGTCCAGGAACTCCTCGTAGAGCCCCATGGCGACCGCAGCCATCCAGCGCACCACGTCGTAGACCTTGGCCTGCCGCCGCCCGTTGCGGGTCTTGGTGGACTGGTCTGCGAGCGCCAGCTCGGTCGCCACGTCGGACGCCCCGACGCCACCGCGGGCGAACTTCGGGATGCCGAGGATGTACTCAATGTTGGTGATCAGCCGCTCCCGCATCACCTTGAAGCTCGGGTTGATCTGCGGGGACTGCGAGTGCATGATGATGTTGGTGAGCGGCTGCTCCTTCAACGCCTCGATCGGAGTCAGCTTCCCGGGGTACGCACCCTCCTCCTTGACGGCGTAGAAGTTCTCCGGATCATCGAGCAGCCCTGTGTGCACGTACGTCTCCGGGATGGACGAGTGCGCGTGCATCAGCTCCAGCGTGTCGATCTCGTTGAGCCGCTCAAGGCTCGGCTCGATCAGCTTGATGTCCGACAGCCCGCCGATGTTGCGCAGGCTGTCGTTGAACGTCAGCATCCGGAAGACGTTCTTGACCCGCCGGTACGGCATCTTGCCTGCGAAGAGCGGCTCGCTGGCGTCGTCGAGGTAGTGGTAGTAGCGACCGGACGTGAAGTCGTAGAACTCGTAGACGGTGATCCACTCGAACGCTTCCCGCGCAGCCTCGATCACCGTCACGTCAGCGTTCGCACTGTCCTTGAGCCACTCCGGGTACTTCCCCGTCTGCGCCTTCTTCGCGACCTCCTCCTTGTACCGACCCGCCTCGTTCCCTCGCCCAGGCTTCTTGACCCGGGCGGCGAAGTCCGCCTGCGTGATGACGGTGACGTGGATTGCGTAGCGGATGTCCTCCCACCTCCCGGCGGAGAGGTCGAACCAGAACTGTCGCGGATCGATGACGATGAAGTCCGGACGAGCGCTCTTCTTCGAGTACACGCCCTTGACGACGCCCCGCCCGTAGATGCCCGCATGGGTCGCCAGCGACCAGAGCAGCTCCTTGCTGTTCACCTGCTTGAAGGCGTAGTTGATCAGCGCCTCTCGCGCCTCGGCCTGATCCTTCAGGTCGTCCTTCTTTGCAGCGACGGTGACCTGGGGGTTCGCCGGCACGACGTTGGACACCATGGTGTCGATGAAGGCGTACGGGTAGTTCGATTCGACGGAGAGATCGTCTTCCGTCTCTTCGATGTCTGCACCCGTAGGCTGGTCCGCGTCGGTCGGTGCGTACTCGGAGTTGTACCACGCCGCCCACTTGTCAAACTGGGCACGCTCCGCGTTGCCGTACTCCTTGTGGGCCCGGATGATCGCGGGAATCTGTGCTGCAGTGAGGGGCATGCTCTACTCGCCTCCGCCCAGCGACTCACCGCTGGACCATCGGTACTCGCGAGCAGCTTCGGTCTCGTAGTCTGGAGTGACCCCGAGGGTCGCCTTCGAGACGCTGGACCCGATCTGCTGCTTCCGCGTCTTCGCGAGGCGCTCCGCCTGTCGCGGCTCCAGCTCCTGGCTCTCCGCAGTGAGCGCGTTCCTGGCGGCAGTCTGCCGCGCGTCGTCCATCGTGTTGAGCGATTCGTCTGTGATCGGCATGATCTACTGGCCTCCGCCGAGAAGGTTCTTGCGGTAGTCCGTCATGGCGTTGGACACAGCCTTCTTCCGAGCCTCGTCCATCGTCTCCTCGCCTTCTTCCTCTTCAGGATCTGCATGCTCGTCGGACGTGCGGTTCTTGGTGTCTCGGCCGGTGAACTGGCCCAGCATCTCTCCAGCCATGACTACTCCGTGGGCAGCTGCGACTTCAGGGGATCGCCGCCAGCCTCGGTGAGGGTGGCCTTCTGTGTCGCTGCAGGCAGCGCCTTCTCCGCAGCGGCTGTGTCGGCCTGCCCGGCATACCGCTCGTTTGTCGCCGTACCGAGCTGATCCATCTGCGTCTCGTACTCCGCGAGTCTGCGAGCGAAGTCCGGATTGAGCGAAACCACACCCGCCTGCTCAAGGCGCCGGATGGCGTGCGTGTCGGGATACCCGTCATCCGTGTCAGCCCACAGCTCCGGAAGCAGCTTCTTCGAGGCGGCAAGCCATGCCGACTTCGCCCCGACGTCTCCGTCCGGCATCGCACGCACTGCAGCATCACCTGCAGCGCTTCGCTCACGCCCAGCATCGCGGGCGGCCTCCAAGTCCTCCACTGGAGCCCAGGTCTCGCTCAGTGCGTTCTTGACGGCGTCTCCGCGCGTCTCGTCCCACGTCTTCGTGCCTTCAGCCATCACTTCCTCCCGCGGCGCTTCCGCACTGACTTGTACCGCAGGCGTGGCCGACCGCCAAGGGCCTTCTTCTCCGCCCGCGCCTTGCGCCTCGCTTCCTGATCGAAGTAGTCCTGCTGCTCCGACACGCTACGCATGCCGAACGGCACCACGTTCGTGGGCTTCGGATCTTCCCGCTTCCTGCGCCGGGGCATCATCCTCGCACCCTGCACCGCCATCGCCAGCGCGCTGACCTTGTCCCAGTGGTGACGCTCGCGACGCCCGCGCCCGATGCCGCCTCGAAGCATCTCCGCAGATGCCCCGTCCTCCGTGCGCTTGTCGTTGCGGTACGTGCTGAGCTGATCGACCGTGTCCGCATCTCGCAGCACCAGCTCATCCATGAGCCCGTCGATCAGGTGGCCGAGGAACTTGTCGATGTTCGCCCCGGTGACGGTGACGCCCGGCTTGAACGGCTTCTCGTGATGGAGGTTCCGGTAGTCCGCCGCCTTCATCATCGCGAGAGCACCTGCACCCACGCCGTTGGCCTCCATCACCACCTTGGCCATGTTGTACCGTGTACCGACCTCGATCACCTTCTTGCCGAACGCCACCGGATCGACGTGGTCTGCGAATGACGCCACCTGCGTCCACTCACCGTCGAAGACCTTGAGCACGTGGAAGGCTGCGTGGTCTCGGGCGGCGAAGCCTGCGGGGTCTGCCCCGAGGACGTACTGCGCCCCGGGCTGTGGGTCCTCGTACTCCGAGTACGGCGGTGACCACGGCACCAGGATGGACTGCTGGTGGCGCTTCAGCGCCTTGCCGTGGATGACCCCGCCACGAACAGCCTGCCAGCAGGTGATGTCGTCGAAGGGGTAGAAGACCTTGAACAGATCTGGGTTCCGACGGATCTCGTCGTCGGTGTCCATCATCAGGCGGCGGAAGGCGAGGTTGTCCCACCGCAGGCCCTGGTGCTGGTACTTCTCGAAGAGGCGCAGCTCCTCCAGCGTCGGCGTCCAGGTCTTGTTCCAGGGCCGCGCGTTGAGCTTTCCGTCCCAGAACGGGAAGAAGGCGTAGATGAACCGCCCCTGCTGCCGTCTGGCAGATCCGCACATCTCGCGCCACGCGTCCACCGAGGGTGCATCTGCAGGTGCCGGCGTCGCCTCGTAGATGGCAAGCCCGGCATCCCGGTTGATCATGGACGGGATGATCAGGTTCAGCGAAGGGCCCAGCTCCGCCCAGAATGGAAGCTCCGATCCGTGGAAGCTGTCTGGCGACTGCCCAATGCCCACCGCACCCGCGTGCGCGGACAGCGTGCGCATCTTGCCGCCGGGCGCCTTGAACGTGAGCTGCCGACGCTCTCGCGACGCCGCGGTCTCCGCACGAACCTCCGCCTCCCAGTGCTCGTGGCAGACGTGCACGCGCTCGTGCAGGTAGTTCGCACGCTCCTTCTTGTCTGCAATGCAGGCGTGGTCCCAGTGCTCGTTGTACGCTGCCTTGACGTACGCGCACAGCTCAGGAGTCAGCGACTTGCCGCCCTGGCGGTAGCCCAGCAGAACGAGCCACGTCGTCTGCCCGTGCTCCGTCAGCGGAGGGTTGTCGAAGTAGCTGATGACCGTGTCTTGCAGCCGATGCGTGATCGCCCGGGAGTCGTACTTGACGAGCCGCGACCGCTTCTGGTCGATAACGTGCCCGAAGGAGTGGAGCGCCAGCGCGATGTTGCTGCCGAGCTTCTCCCTGATCTGCGGGTTCAGCGAGGACACTATCCGACCTCGGCGTCAGGCTCGTCTGCGTCCAGGGAGAAGTAGGTCGCGTCGATCGGCTCGCTCTTCAGCCGCTCCTCCGCGTCGGTGAGCGCTGCGATGAGGTGCTGCGAGGCGCCCGCCACTGTGGGGCCCTTCTCCATCCGATCTGCCGAGAGTGCCACGAGCATCATCTCGGCCATCTCGCACAGCACCCTCGCGACCTCCGGGTGGATGTCGCCGCGCACGGTCTCCACCATCATCGCCTGCACGAAGTTGACATACTCCCCGTACGTGGAGATCGTAGTTGACCCCAGCCGGTTCGCCACGTCCTCGCGGACACCCTCGGGAACCGTCGCCAGCCACGTCATGTAGGCGCCATTCAGCGCCTTGCTGTTCGTGTTCGATCGCTTCTTACGGGATTCGGGCATAGGCTCGCACGTCGGGCACGTTCAGGTACTTTAGCCCAGGGCACAGCCGTCTGGGCTCCGAGCTTCTCTTCAGGTGATCTGCCTTCGCGAACATGCGCAGCTCGACGTGCATCGACTTCGGGACGCTCACCTTCGGGTCGCGCAGGTCGAAGGTGGCGAGCTTCCCACGCTCCTTGAGTCGGCGCCGCAGGTCCCCCGTGAACTTCCACCGCTCAGGCAGCGCGAAGCTGACGTTCCGCGCCCACAGGTTGAAGAAGGGCTCGTTCCAGATGTCCTTCGCGCCCTGTCGGATCAGATCTGCGTAGTTGCCGCCCAGTGCGTCCTCGATGACGTGCTCCCCCGCGCCGAAGGCCCAGGCTGTGAGCGCGAGCGCTCCCTGGGTGGCGAGGTACTTCGTCGTCGTCGCGCGGTACCAGCAGGCCACGTCGATTGGCTTGACGTCCTCGCCCTCGGGGAAAATGTCGGATTCAGGCCAGCGCATCGGCGGCACGAGTGCGTCCTCCGAGCCCAGCCACAGCGCGAACACCGTTCCCACGTAGATCCGATCACGAATCTTCTTGTGGACGGTCGCGAGTCGTCCGAGGTCCGTCACATCGAAGAACAGCGGATCAGCGTGTCGTGCGAAGTGCGCCAGCGGGTGCACAGATCGCCCGTAGTTGCCGAGCACCGGACAGTCCAGCCGGCCGGTGCAGGCGGTCATCCCGCCGCGACAGCTGCCGTCCACTCTCGCCACAGAATGACGATGCGGCGGCGCTTCCCTCGGGCCTTGGCGTCCGTCCCAGCCTCAGCCCACGCGTCGGAGAGACCCTCCCCCTTCTGCGCCTTCCTGGCAACCGACGCCGTCGTGGACGCGCTGTTCGGCTGGTAGGACTTCGATCCGATGAGCCAATTGCGGAACGCGTCCGCATCGTCGTAGGGCACCGTGCACGGCGGCGGCTCGGGATCGTACTCTCCGCTGCCGAGGCTCGCCGTGAGCGCCCCCCGGAGGACGTCGTGGTAGTCCGAGTCCCGGGCCTCAGCCTGGGCCTGGGCGGATGTCGCTACCTCCGGACGGATGTGCAGCGTCAGCTTGACGTATCGTTCTTGACTCACCGTGTCACCTTATGACTTCGACGGAACGCTGTCAAGGCGCATCATGCGCCTCAACTCCCCATCGGCTCCGTGATCTCATCCTCGATGTCCTCGGCGACCGGAAGAAGCTCGGGCTCATCGGGGATGCCTTCCGGCGCGAAGATCTCCTCGAACTCCGCCCGCATGAACGCCATGACGTCCTTGTCCGGCAGATCTTGCAAGGGGCTGCGCACGCGCTCCGCAGGCTTGGCCTTCTCCGTCTTCTGCTCCAGCTCGCGGCGACGCTGTCGGATCTTCGTGACAGTCACCTCTTCCGCGTGCTTCTCGACGACCATGACGCCGTCCGAGAGGAGCTTGAACACCCGGGGCACGGGCTTGTCCATCGAGCGGAACATGTCGAGCAGGTGCGCCGGCACCGGCCTGAGCATCCCGTCGAGCTGCATCACGTAGTCCCCCGGACGCACGTCACGGTGCGCGGGGATCGGGAGC